>ERZ827524.2294-NODE-2294-length-14210-cov-2.311692_pt1 | contig 14210 bp, 8 predicted proteins | sample MGYA00519702_ERZ827524 | MGnify/ENA primary metagenome ERZ827524 (study PRJEB31778, sample SAMEA3449341) | human gut metagenome | biome: human gut; feature: human-associated habitat; material: faeces | place: United Kingdom | collected 2010/2012 ...
CTTTCTCATCTCAAAGTAGGTTTCCCGAAAGAGAAAATGCGGCAAACGATCCAGTTTATCAAGGATAATTATGGCATATTTACTTTCGACTGCAAAAAATATGACCAACTGTATGCATTTATGACGCATGATAAAAAGAATACTTCAGGTACTATCAATTTCACCTTACTAAAAGATATTGGAGACATTTGCATCAATCAGACTGCCGACAAGGACACTATCTTCGAGATGCTCGACTTCTATCGCGAATGTATGGGAATTTAACCCATCCTACATCAGATATACCGCATAATAAAAGGGAATGAAATAGACTTCATTCCCTTTCTCTTCCCAATCCCTATAGATATTATTGCCTCTTGTGAGGCAATTGTCCGCACTATTGTTCTAAGTTACTCATTCGATATTGTGAAAGCGACATTCCTGTATGCTTTCTAAAAAAACGTCCAAGCGACGATTGATTCGCAAAGTTCGTTTTAATCGCTATTTCCTGAATGTTCAGGCTGGTATTTTTCAGCAAAGCCTTGATTTCTAATATGATGTATTCAACAATCCAGTCTTTGGCAGACTTCCCGCTTGTCTCCTTAATTACCATAGTCAGGTATTTGGAAGTAATACACAGTTTATCCGCATAAAAAGCCACATCCTTATTCTCCTTAAAATGCTTCATGATAAGCCCAAAGAATTTATTAGCCAACTCTTCTTTACGGGTATCCCTGCGGGCAGTCATCAAGGTAGATTCCTTTTGATAAGCATTGAACAGTTCCAGATACAGATACCTCAACAAGTACATGGCATAATTTACGATTTCTAAATTCCGGTACACCCATTCCGCATTTATACCTGCAAACATATGAGTGTCCAGATCACCCAGCACCATCCGGGGAATATCGCGTTCCGTCTGCGGATACCAGTAATGAGTCCGCATGTAGAAAAAGAAATGCGGAGAAAATCTGGGCACACCACTTAACGCATCACTAAACAGTGAAGTAGATATAACCATCGTAACGGTCGAGAAATCTTCACTTGGCTCACTAAATGAGACAAATTGTCCGGGTAATAATATAATCAATTCCTCCGGTTGTATCCAATGTACATCTTCATGCACTGTAATTTTGGCCTTTCCACCTAAACAATATATAATCAAAGCTGATTGATTATTAGAAGGATAAGAAGTCAAAGGAAGATACTTCAGATTTTGATAAAATTTAAAATCGTCACCCAGGACGTATATCTCTAATGTCTCTCTATTTTTAATGTCTAACATTTAACACCTTTCTAAACTAAGTCTTTTTACAAATGTATAACTTCCTAATTTACCACGCACCAAAAATGGAAATATAGTATCATACTAAGGAAGTCAAACACCTTTAATTTGCATTAATTTATAAACAAACTCTCTGATTGTTAGTTCATTTATCATTTTCCTATTTCGTTTTATTATAGACTGACCTGTTTTTTATAGTGTTTTTAGGACAGGAAAAGGATTAATGCTTTCAAATGAAAAATAAGCAGATTGTTTTCTAATTCAAGCAAAATTAAAGAAATGTACTTTTATATCACATAAGAGGCAATCAAAAAAACTACTAACTCATTGAAATAAAGATTTGTATGTTCACAAGAAAGACTAATAATCAGAATAATAGCTATAAATCGGCACAATTCATACTAGAAAAATCAACGGATTATTTGCTAATTAAAAATTAATCTGTACTTTTGCATCCGCAATTCGGGGTGTAGCTCAGCCCGGTTAGAGTACGCGTCTGGGGGGCGTGTGGTCGCTGGTTCGAATCCAGTCACCCCGACTGGTTAAAGAGGTTAGAAACCGAATGGGTTCTAACCTCTTTTTATTTTAGAAAACAATGAAAGAAGATCCTAGACATATCCATATCAGTGAATACAGTTATCCTCTTCCGGATGAACGTATTGCTAAATTCCCGTTGCCTACCCGCGACCAGTCCAAACTCTTAATATACCGTCGTGGAGAAGTTAGTGAAGATGTTTTCACGTCTTTGCCGGAATATCTGCCGCAAGGCAGCCTGATGATATTCAATAATACAAAAGTCATTCAGGCACGCCTCCATTTTCGAAAAGAGACGGGAGCACTGATCGAAGTGTTTTGTCTTGAACCGATTCAGCCAAACGATTATGTCTTGAATTTCCAACAGACAGTACATGCCGCCTGGCTTTGCATGATCGGCAATCTGAAGAAATGGAAAGACGGACAGTTGAAACGCGAAATGACCGTCAAAGGATTCCCTATTACTCTGACCGCTACCCGAGGAGAATGTAAAGGAACCAGCCATTGGGTAGATTTTGCATGGGATAATCCGGAAGTGACGTTTGCCGATATCCTTGAAGTATTCGGAGAACTTCCTATTCCTCCTTACTTAAACCGGGATACGGAAGAAAGTGACAAGGAGACTTATCAAACTGTTTATTCTAAGATTAAAGGTTCGGTAGCTGCGCCTACGGCGGGATTACATTTTACTCCACGAGTATTGGATGCTCTTCAAGAAAAAGGGATTGATCTTGAAGAATTAACTCTACATGTAGGAGCAGGCACATTCAAACCTGTAAAAAGTGAAGAAATCGAAGGTCACGAAATGCACACGGAATATATATCGGTCAACCGGAGCACCATCAAAAAACTGATTGACCACGACGGTTGTGCTATTGCAGTAGGAACTACTTCTGTACGGACTCTGGAAAGCCTGTATCACATTGGAGTCACATTGGCTGAAAATCCGTATGCTACGGAAGAAGAACTACGTGTCAAACAATGGCAGCCTTATGAAAAGTACGACCAGATTCCTCCCGTTGTTGCGTTGCAAAAGATATTGGGATATCTCGACAGGAATGGTTTGGAAACCCTTCACACCAGTACACAGATTATCATAGCACCGGGATACAATTATAAAATAGTGAAAGCGATGGTTACTAATTTCCATCAGCCGCAAAGTACCTTGCTGCTTTTAGTTTCAGCTTTTGTAAAAGGGAATTGGCACACAATTTATGATTATGCACTGGCGGATGATTTCCGATTCCTAAGTTATGGAGATTCTTCTTTATTAATACCATAAGAAATCCTCCTCTCCGAAAGATTTTACGCAATATAAAAGACACTATGCCAAGCGATAATAACCAGGAAATGTTCCCTATCGTAGACGAACAGGGAAATATCACCGGAGCCGCCACTCGCGGAGAATGTCACAGCGGTAGCAAACTGCTTCATCCGGTAGTTCACCTTCACGTATTCAATACCCAAGGAGACATCTATTTACAGAAACGACCCGAATGGAAAGATATTCAACCGGGGAAATGGGATACGGCTGTAGGCGGACATATTGATTTGGGCGAAAGCGTAGAAATCGCCCTAAAGAGAGAAGTCCGTGAAGAATTAGGCATCACAGACTTCACTCCGGAGCTTCTCACCAGTTATGTTTTTGAATCCAGCCGTGAAAAAGAGCTTGTTTTTGTCCACAAAACCGTTTATGAGGAAGAAATCCATCCCAGCGACGAACTGGACGGTGGACGATTTTGGAAGATCGAAGAAATAAAAGAAAATCTGGGTAAAGGAATCTTCACTCCCAACTTCGAAGAAGAGCTGAAAAAAGTCTCTCTTATTCCTTCTCTATCCAAGTAATAATCTTTTCAGAGAACGGACTTTCTTTCGGAGACACAACTCCCGCCCAATGTCCGTTCTCATCAATCATAAACTTCTGAAAGTTCCACTGAACCGGTGCACTTTCTTTTCCATTCTGTTTTTTCTCCGTCAACCATTGGTAAAGAGGAGCCATATCTTTTCCTTTAACGGAAATCTTAGCCATCATCGGAAAAGTAACATCATAGTTCAAAGAACAGAACTTGGCTATTTCCTCATTACTACCCGGTTCTTGTCCCATAAAGTTATTCGCCGGAAAACCGATAACAACAAAGTTTTTTTCTTTATATTTCTCATATAGTTTCTCCAGTTGAGCATACTGGGGCGTCAGCCCACACTTAGATGCCACGTTGACTACCAGCACTTTCTTACCTTTCAGTGAAGAAAGAGGAAAGTCCTTACCATCAATAGTTTTCACTGTAAAATCATAAAAAGACTTGTTTTGCGCTTCCGAAGAAATTGCAAACAACAGGCTTACCATCATCAAGACGAATGTTTTCATGCTGAATATACATTTAGTTTGTTTTTATATTAAACGAGTAAACTGAAAGAAATGTTTGTTCAGCAGTGAAACAAGAACTATGATTTTACATCTTTCAATTCCCCAATCCGTCACTTCACCCCACAATCTTTCCGCTTCATTTATTCTTAGTGATAACGGATGAAGATAGGCAGTAATTTTGTACTGTGAAATAATAATACAACGAAAATCATGTTTACAGCTATTGTACGTTTTTCAATCAAGAAGAAACTATTTGTAGGACTCACTACTCTCTTCCTGTTTATCGGAGGTATCTATGCGATGCTGACACTACCTATCGATGCCGTGCCCGACATTACCAATAATCAGGTACAAATAGTGACCGTATCCCCTACACTCGCACCACAAGAGGTGGAACAACTCATTACTATGCCTATCGAAATAGCGATGAGCAATATTATGAATGTCGAAGATATCCGTTCTGTCAGCCGCTTCGGGCTATCGGTCGTAACGGTCGTTTTTAAAGAAAGTGTCCCCACACTCGATGCACGGCAGCTGATAAATGAACAAATACAAAGCGTAACAAGCGAAATTCCCTCCGAGCTCGGAACACCGGAGATGATGCCCATCACTACCGGTCTGGGAGAGATTTACCAGTATATATTGAAGGTAGCTCCCGGATATGAGAAGAAATATGACGCAATGGAGCTCCGCACCATTCAAGATTGGATGGTGAAACGTCAGTTGTCCGGTATACCCGGTATAGTAGAAATCAATAGTTTCGGCGGTTACTTGAAACAATATGAAGTAGCCGTCGATCCGGACGCCCTGTTTTCTTTGAATATCACTATCGGCGAGGTGTTCGAAGCACTTAGCAGCAACAACCAAAATACCGGCGGAAGCTACATTGAGAAGATAAAGAATGCCTACTATATCCGGTCGGAAGGTATGATTACCCGCATCAAGGATATTGAACAGATTGTAGTGACCAACCGGAATGGGATTCCGGTACATATCAGTGATGTAGGAGTTGTCCGCTTCGGTTCTCCAAAGCGTTTCGGTGCCATGACAAAGGATGGTGAGGGCGAGTGTGTCGGCGGAATTGCCATGATGCTGAAAGGTGCCAACGCAAATGTAGTGACTCAAGAACTCGAAAAACGGGTAGAAAAAATACAGCAGCTATTACCCGAAGGAGTCAGTATAGAACCTTACTTGAACCGTTCGGAACTGGTAAACCGGAACATCTCTACGGTTGTCAACAACCTGATTGAAGGAGCGGTTATCGTCTTCCTTGTACTCATCCTCTTCCTCGGCAACCTCCGTGCCGGACTGATTGTCGCATCCGTCATCCCGCTGGCAATGCTTTTCGCTTTTATCATGATGCGTGTATTCAATGTCACCGCCAATCTAATGAGTCTCGGTGCCATTGACTTTGGTATTGTAGTAGATGGCTCTATCGTTATATTGGAAGGTATCCTCGCCCACATTTACGGAAAACAATTCCGAGGCCGCACACTGACCCGCAAAGAGATGGACAAAGAAGTGGAAAAAGGAGCTTCCGGCGTTGCACGTTCCGCCACCTTTGCTGTATTAATTATCCTTATCGTCTTCTTCCCCATCCTTACATTGAACGGGATTGAAGGGAAATACTTCACCCCCATGGCCAAAACACTTGTGTTCTGCATTATCGGAGCCTTAATTCTTTCACTGACTTATGTTCCTATGATGGCCTCCCTCTTTCTGAAGCATACCATTGTTGTGAAACCCACCCTTGCCGACCGCTTCTTCGAGAAACTGAACAAGATCTACCAGCACACCCTGCGCGCCTGTCTTCGTTACAAATGGCGTACCGTCATCATAGCCTTCTCCGCGCTGATCGGTTCACTTTTTCTCTTTACCCGCCTGGGAGCAGAGTTCATTCCCACTTTGGACGAAGGTGATTTTGCCATGCAAATGACACTACCCGCAGGAAGTTCGCTGACCGAAAGTATCGAAGTATCCCGCTTAGCAGAGAAAGCATTAATGGATAAATTCCCTGAAATCAAACATGTTGTAGCCAAAATAGGAACGGCGGAAGTTCCCACTGACCCGATGGCGGTGGAAGACGCCGATGTGATGATTATCATGAAACCATTCAAAGAATGGACAAGTGCCGGAAGCCGTGCAGAAATGGTGGATAAAATGAAAGATGCACTTGCTCCGCTCTCCGAACGTGCCGAATTCAACTTCTCGCAACCGATACAGCTTCGCTTCAACGAGCTGATGACGGGAGCGAAAGCAGATATTGCCATCAAATTATATGGAGAAGACACGCACGAATTATATGAAAGAGCCAAAGAAGCAGCTACTTTTGTAGAAAAAGTGCCGGGAGCAGCAGATGTCATCGTTGAGCAGACGATGGGATTACCTCAATTGGTAGTGAAATACAACCGTGGCAAAATAGCCCGTTACGGCATCAACATACAAGAGCTTAACACCATTATCCGAACTGCCTATGCCGGAGAGTCAACAGGTGTAGTCTTTGAAAACGAACGGAGATTCGATCTCGTGGTCCGGCTTGACCAAGAGAAAGTGGCCGACTTGAATCTTGATAAGTTGTTTGTACGCACTTCGGAAGGAATTCAAATCCCTGTTGGAGAGGTAGCAAGCATCGACCTTGTCAGTGGGCCACTGCAAATCAACCGGGATGCAACCAAACGGCGCATCGTCATCGGTGTCAATGTGCGTGACGCAGATATCCAGCAAGTTGTCGCCAATATTCAAGAGACACTGGACAAGAACATCAAACTGAAGCCGGGATATTACTTCGAATACGGCGGCCAGTTCGAAAACTTGCAAAATGCCATCAATACCTTACTGGTGGTCATCCCAGTGGCATTAATGCTTATTCTGTTGATTCTGTTCTTCGCATTCAAGAACATCACCTATACCCTGATGGTATTCTCAACCGTCCCCCTATCGCTCATCGGTGGTATCGCCGCACTTTGGCTACGCGGACTTCCGTTTAGCATATCGGCCGGAGTAGGATTCATCGCTTTGTTCGGGGTAGCAGTATTGAATGGTATCCTGATGGTAAATCACTTCAACGAACTTCGTAAACAAAATACCTATTCCATGACTACAAACCAGATTATCAAAAGAGGGACTCCACACTTGCTCCGTCCTGTATTCCTGACAGGACTGGTTGCATCTTTGGGATTCGTCCCGATGGCAATAGCCACTTCAGCCGGCGCAGAAGTACAACGTCCGTTGGCAACAGTGGTCATCGGTGGCTTGATTATTTCTACCGTACTGACTTTACTCATCATTCCGGTGTTTTACAAAATTGTAAATTCATTTGCTACTTGGAGACGTCCGGGAATCAAACTACGCTGGCCTTTCGGGGGATTGTGTCTCCTGTTCTTGTTTCTTCCCGCGTTCGTTTCCGCTCAACAGACACAAACAGTCAGTCTCGAACAGGCGATAGAAATAGCCAAACAAAATCATCCTCGCCTGAAAATAGCCAATAATGCTATTCAACAAGCCAAAGCCACTCGCGGAGAAGTGATAGAAGCAACGCCTACCTCGTTCAGCTATTCCTGGGGTCAACTTAACGGAGAAAACAAAAAAGACAAGGAACTGGCTTTCGAGCAAAGCCTGGGCTCTCTTCTAACGCCATTCTACAAGAATGCGTTAGTCAACCGTCAGGTAAAAACGAACACCTATTATCGGCAGATGGTAGAGAAAGAAATCACAGCAGAAGTGAAAAGGGCGTGGGCCTACTACCAATATGCCACTAATCTCTGTTCAATGTATCGGGATCAGGATAAAATGGCAGAAGAACTGCAGCGCATCGGAGAATTACGATACCAACAAGGAGAGATCACCTTGCTAGAGAAAAATATGATGACCACCATAGCTGCCGATCTGCATAACCGCTGGTTCCAAGCAAAAGAAGAAGAGAAAATGGCATTGGCAGGTTTCCAATGGAGTTGCTACTCCAACGATCCCATTGTTCCGGCGGATTCCACTTTATCCTTATTCTATACCGGCATTTTGGATGGAAACCTGTCGGGAGCACATACTGCCTACTTTCAAAGCCAGGCAGATGAAGCGAAAGCAATGCTCCGTGTAGAGCAGAGCCATTTCTTTCCTGAAATCAGTGTGGGGTATACACGTCAGGACATTCTCCCACTTAAGAATCTGAATGCCTGGATGATCGGGGTTTCTTTCCCCATCTACTTCCTGCCACAAAAGAGCAAAGTGAAGCAGGCACGGCTAACTGCCACTTCAGCGCAAATACAGGCAGATGCCAACATCCGGGAGTTAAGAAATAAAACATTCGAACTGGAAGCATCCCTCCGCAGATATAACGAGAGTTTACGATATTATACCTCATCGGCCTTGAAAGAAGCGGATGAACTGACAAAGGCAGCCAACCTGCAATTGCAGCAGAGCGAAACAGGCATTGCCGAATATATACAGTCGATTACCACCGCCAGAGAGATCCGCAGAGGCTATATTGAAACAGTCTACCAATACAATATTGCTGCACTGGAATATGAACTTTTCAAGTAGGTGGAAAATCGAGACATTGAATGAGATACATCACCCAGAATAATTATTATAAAACATAAGATATGAAAAAAATAGTTTATCCCATCCTTTTACTAGTTCTAACGGCTTGCAAAGGAAACCAGCAAACTACAAATAACGAATCCGCCGCAATTCCCGTTGCCGAAACGATAGCAGATACCATCGCACAACCCGAAGTGGATGCCATCACTTCAGCTACCTCAAAGCCTAATCAGGTTTCGTTCAACGGACGAATTGTTCTTCCTCCTCAACGTCAGGCAACCATTGCTTTAACCATGGGAGGCATTGTAAAAAAGGCTTCTCTGCTTCCAGGGCAATGGGTGGCTGCAAACAGTGTAATCGCCACGTTAGAGAATCCGGAGTTCATCACCCTGCAACAAACTTATCTGGACAGTCACGCACAAACCGAATATCTCTTAGCTGAATACGAACGGCAAAAAAATCTGTCTGCCGAACAAGCAGCTTCTCAAAAGAAATTCCAGCAAAGTAAAGCGGACTTTCTCTCCATGAAGAGTCGCCAGGACGCCGCTGCTGCACAACTTTCTCTTTTAGGCGTTCAAACGGAGGCATTACTTAAGAACGGAATACAACCGCTACTGGAAGTCAAAGCCCCCATTAGTGGTTATGCCGCTAATGTAGCGATGAATATCGGCAAATATATCAATCCGGGAGAAGCACTTTGCGAACTTATCGATAAAAGCAGCCCGATGCTTTGCCTGACTACTTACGAGAAAGATCTTGCAGACATACAAGTCGGCAGCCCGGTACAGTTTCGTGTAAACGGAATGGGGACACAAACCTTTCACGGTATCGTGATTTCCATCGGACAAAAAGTAGACGAAACCAATCGTTCGCTCGAAGTGTATGCTTCCATCAAGGAGGAAAATGTACAATTCCGCCCCGGTATGTATGTCACGGCACACATTCAGAAATAATAATTGACCAACTGTGACAACAGCATTGACATTTTATAACCGGTAACTCATAATTTACCACTATCTTTGTTGTATGATAGCCAAAGCAATAAAAAAAGATAAATATATACTTTCCACAGTCATCATCTCCTTAGCGGTTGCTGTACTGATTCATTTTCCTGAATCAGTATCTCTTTTCGACCGTTTCGAAAGTCATTCCTTATTCCCAGGGATGAAGTTTATAGATGTGGCAAACGAAATACTGTTTACCTTTCTGTCGCTATTGTTACTTTTTGCCATCAATACCCGTTTGTTTCATTTCAACCAGGCTTCCATTAAAATTACAGGGACAAAGATTTTGCTTTCCTTTATCGTGACATGGATATTGAGTAACTTGTCAGGACAGTTTTTTGTTTTCCTTCACAGAACGTTTGATATTCCGGCCATCGATGCCATGGTACATCATTATTTGCATCCATTGCGGGATTTTATTGTGGCATGTCTCGTCACCAGTAGTTGCTGTATCATTCATCTTATATTCAAGCAGCAACTGGTACTTATTGAGAACGAACAGCTTCAGGCAGAGAATCTCCGCAATCAGTATGAAGTACTGAAGAATCAGCTGAACCCACACATGCTGTTCAACTCGCTGAATACCCTGCGTTCGCTGGTACGCGAAAATCAGGATAAAGCACAGGATTACATTCAGGAACTCTCCCGGGTACTAAGGTATACTTTGCAAAGTAATGAGTCACAATGTGTCAGTCTCCGGGAAGAAATGGAATTTGTTTCCGCTTATATATTTCTATTAAAGATGCGTTTTGAGAACAATCTACAATTCGACATACAGATAAGCAATGCCTACGAAGAATATCTCCTCGCTCCAATGGCGGTGCAAGTGTTGATTGAGAATGCAGTAAAGCACAACGAAATCAGCAACCGGAAGCCGTTGACCATTCATATCACGACGGACGATAACGGCAATTTGTCTATCAGCAACGACATTCAGCCCAAATGGACTGCAACTTCCGGAACCGGTATCGGACTTGCCAACCTTGCCAAGCGATACAGGCTCTTGTTTAAACGGGATATACAAATAACGGAGGACAAAGAGTTTACTGTTTGTATTCCTTTGATTGAAAAATCACAACTAGAACAATAATCACCATGAAGATTGTCATTATAGAAGACGAAAAAGCAGCAGTACGAAACCTGACTTCACTGCTTAATGAGATAAAACCGAATGGAGAAATCGTGACCATACTGGATAGTATCAGTTCCACTATCGAATGGTTCAGTTCTCATCCGATGCCGGAACTGGTATTCATGGATATTCACCTGGCAGATGGTTCCGCCTTCGAGATATTCAATCATATCAATATTACTTGTCCGATTATCTTTACAACTGCCTATGATGAATATGCGTTACGTGCATTCAAAGTAAACAGCATCGACTACTTATTAAAACCCATCGGTAAGGAAGACATAGAACACGCTTTCGATAAGCTCCAAGGTTTACAGGATGCTGCTGACAAACACCAGTTTCCTTTTCCACAACAGGAGAATGAGCTACTGAAACTGATACATTCACTCCAAAAGCAGGAAAACTATAAAAGTCATTTCCTTATTCCTACCAAAGGAGACAAACTATTGCCCGTTTCTGTAGATATGATACAATTGTTTTATATTAAGGACTGTCAGGTCAAAGTAGTCTTAACCGATGAAACCGAATACTGTTTTTCTCAAACATTAGATGAACTTACGGAGTGTCTCAATCCTTCTCTTTTCTTTCGGGCTAACCGCCAATATCTTATTTCGCGAGAAGCTATTAAAGATATTGATTTATGGTTCAACAGCCGCCTGTCCATTAACTTGTATTATTCAGGAATCAAAGAAAAAATACTTGTCAGCAAAGCCCGAGTAGCAGAGTTTAAAGAGTGGTTCTCTAAGAGAAAACGTTGATTCCGAAGCATTGCCTTCTTAGAACAAATAGCAAAACAAAGTGTTTCGTACCGTGAAACGATTGGTTTCAACGCTTGAAACAAACAGTTTCAAGCGGTAAAACACTTTGTTTCAAGCCGTGAAACCAAAAGTATCCCCTGTTGAAACTTCTATTTACATACAAGCTTATATTTATATGCAGGCATGTTCATTTCAAACGGTGATAGATGAATGATTAGGTGATAGGTGGAGAACAATCTATCACCGCCCTGAAAGCTCGATGAACAAGGTGTTTCAGAAGGATGGTGATAGATTGAAAGATGATTTCCATTTTTATGTATGGAAAGTTAGAATATGTGCCATCATTCAATGACAGCTGCAAAGCCACCGTTTCTAACCATCTTTATAGTTAGCTGCTCCCCGGCTTTCACCTGGGATGACTTGCAACGATAATCCATCGCCTGACGTCCTGCGTTGATACCATCCTCAAAAGATGTCATTTGATAAGAACGATCTTTATTCAAGAAATCTAACTTTATGGTAAACTCACGTTCCTTTTCACCATTGTTAGTCATTCCTCCTATAAACCACTTATCGCCTTTCCGTTTTGCTACAATGACGTATTCACCCGCTTTAGCTTCCAATGCCACAGTCTCGTCCCATGTTACGGGAACTTGTGTAATGAAACGGGTACAATCTTCATTACGATAATAAAGAGTAGGATTATCCGCCAACATCTGCAGACCACTCTCAAAAACCACAAAGAGTGCCAACTGATAAGCACGTGTTCCGATACTTGCAGCATTAGGACGTTCCGACCGATACACATTAGGCTGCATACTAATCATCGCTCCGGGAGTATAATCCATCGGACCGACAGCATTACGCATAAATGGTAAATACAAACTATTATCCGGATAACAACCGCCCATTTGTTCCATGCCACGCACTCCTTCGTAAGACAATACATTCGGATATTTATATTCCAGTCCGGCAGGTTTGAAAGAACCATGAAAATCGACAAACAAATGATGTTTGGCTGCTTCCCGGGCTACCCGTTCGTAATAGTTGACCATCCACTGATCGCTTCTGTCCATAAAATCAATCTTAAGTCCTTTTACTCCCCATTCATTGAAAGTCTTAAAGAGATCAAAATTGTTTTCTACAGTCAACCATGTCAACCAAAGCACAATCCCTACATTTTTTTCTTTGCCATAACGGATCAACTCGTGCAAGTCTACTTTGGGATTAGGCGTATAAGGATCACGTGTACTTTTAGCCCAGCCTTCATCCATAATGATATATGGAATACCAAATTTAGAAGCAAAATCAATGTAATACTTATAAGTATCCAAGTTATAACCGGAAACAAAATCCACATCCGGTCCGTAAGGAGAAGCGTCATTCCACCATTCCCAGCTTACCTGTCCCGGCTTAATCCATGAAACATCCTGCAGTTGATTCTTTTCAGGCAGTTTATAAGTCATTGTATTCTCAATCAACTGCTTATCATTTTTACTTATCACAAAGTAACGCCAAGGATAATTTCTCGTACCTTTTGTTTTAGCAATGTAATCAGCTTCTTGAGTAATCTTCACGCTTCGATCACTATTTTCGGCAAACGCAAGCGGAGCTTTAGGAAAAACAGAAATTGCTCCGTTCGTGCCCGTTCCTTTGAGAAACATACATGGATAATCAGCCAGATCCGACTCGCTGATTAATATTTTATAGTCTTTTTGTGTGTCAACCAATACCGGCAAAACAGCTATCCGTTCTTCAGGCTTCCACGCATTACTTTGAACATGTGTGTAAGGTTCCTCATAAGCTGTATGGAAGCCTCCCGGTTGTTGCAAGTGAAGAAGATAATCCGACGGGAAGTTGATAGCAAACTCTTCGTTCATTACTTCAACATCACCTTTTTGTGAGGTAATAAACCGGTAAGCAACTCCATCGTCAAAAGCACGGAATTCTACTGAATAATCTTTAAAGGTCAGTAGCAATTGATTATAACGATTATTGACTTTCGCATATTTCAAAGGAACAATAGGAGTTAATTGCTCGTCGACACTCCATTGCTTCTGACGAGGCAACTTAGGGTTCTGTCCCAACACTTGATTTTTCAGAACCAACAAAAGAGAATTGTCTTTCAACAATACATCTCCGTTATAATCTATACTATAATAGATTTTATCCGAGAGATTCAAGGACACTTTCAGCTCTCCATGGGGAGAAATTAACTCTAACTTATTCTGTGCACGAAGTAGTGATGCCAAGCACAAACACACAACTAACAGAATATATCTTCTCATGATTTAGATATTTAATTAATAATCGTTTTACATTGGCAAATGTAATAAAAACATCACTTCGTACTATCAAGCGGACTGGGTAATACTCCTTCAAAAGTTATTTTCACTGGTTTGATATACCCGTTTTCATCAAAATACATTCGATCAATACAAGTTGCACGACTATTTGCTGCTGTTTCACCTAACGGACGACGATGATAAACAATATACCATTCATCTTCTCCGGCTCCTTTTATCACCGAATGATGTCCTGCTCCGGTAGCTACCGAAAGATCCTGTTCCAGGATTTTACCAACCCTTTTGAACGGACCAAAGGGAGAATCTGAAAT
>ERZ827524.2298-NODE-2298-length-14174-cov-3.707911_pt1 | contig 14174 bp, 13 predicted proteins | sample MGYA00519702_ERZ827524 | MGnify/ENA primary metagenome ERZ827524 (study PRJEB31778, sample SAMEA3449341) | human gut metagenome | biome: human gut; feature: human-associated habitat; material: faeces | place: United Kingdom | collected 2010/2012 ...
TGCCCATCAGGTGGTCATCAATGACGTTGGCAAAGTTGTAGGTGGGCATGCCGTCGGTCTTGATGAGGATCTGGTCATCCAGCGTGGCGTTGTCCACCTCGATGTGGCCGTACACCACGTCCTCAAAGCTGGTGGTGCCGGTTTTGGGCATTTTCTGGCGGATGACGTAGGGAAGGCCGGCGTCCAGCTTTGCCTGCACCTCCTGGGGCGAAAGGCTGCGGCAGTGGCCGTCGTAGTGGGGAGCCTGGCCGCTGGCTTTCTGCACCAGGCGCATTTCATCCAGACGCTCCTTGTCGCAGAAGCAGTAATAAGCCTTGCCTTCTTTCACAAGCTGCTCGGCATAGCCCTTGAACATGCCCATGCGCTCACTCTGCACATAGGGGCCGACGGGGCCGCCGATGTCCGGCCCCTCGTCCCAGATGAGGCCCGTTTCGCGCAGGGTATTGTAGATGATGTCCACCGCACCCTCCACATAACGCTCCTGGTCGGTGTCTTCGATGCGCAGAATAAACGTTCCGCCGGCGCTTTTGGCTTTTAAAAACGCATAGAGGGCGGTGCGCAGGTTGCCTACGTGCATGTAGCCCGTGGGGCTGGGGGCGAAACGGGTACGGACGATATTCGATGCCATAGCTTTGGTACTCCTCAATTTTTGGATTTTGCCCGGCGCAGCCGGACGGACATGAAAAAACGGCGTTCCGCCGCGCTTTTATTCCTTATTAAGTTTAGCCGCAAGCAGGCTGTTTGTCAATTGCCCGGCCTGTTAAAAAAACGTTTGCAGCCCGGACACGCGCCGGGAAAACACCCCTACAGCGCAAAATTGCCCTTTTGCGCGCCGGAAAGGAGAACGGAGGGACCCCAAAAAGCGGCCGCGCAGCACAAAGCGTTTGGCGTCCCGCAGAGGTTGGCGATTTTGCCGGCGGCCTCGATTGCTTTCAGGCTTAGGGTGTGCTACAATAATTTATATATTGTAAAAAAGCAGGGGGAACCCGAAATGGAAGAACAAAAAAAACGCATCCTGAGCGGCATCCAGCCCACCGGCACTTTTACGCTGGGCAATTATGTGGGCGCGGTGCGCAACTGGGACGCGCTGCAAAGCGATTATAACTGTATTTATATGATCGCCAACATGCACGCCATCACCGTGCGCCAAACGCCGGCGGACCTGCGCCGCCAGACGCGGGAGGCTGCGGCGCTGCTGCTGGCTTGCGGCATCGACCCGGACAGGAGCGTGCTGTTCGTACAGAGCCATGTGCCCGCTCATGCGGAGCTGTCGTGGGTGCTCTCCTGCAGCACGCCCTTCGGCGAGCTGACGCGTATGCACCAGTTTAAGGAAAAGAGTGCCAGGCATCCGGAGGATATCAACGCGGGCCTGTTTACCTATCCTGTGCTCATGGCGGCTGACATCCTCATCTACAATGCCGACCTCGTACCCGTGGGCATCGACCAGAAGCAGCATCTGGAGCTGGCGCGCAATGTCGCCCAGAGGTTCAACGGCGTATACGGCGACACCTTCGTGGTGCCCGACGGCTACATCCCCAAAACAGGAGCCAAAATCATGAGCCTGCAGGAGCCGGAGAAGAAAATGAGCAAAAGCGACACCAACGTCAACGGCTTTGTGCTGATGCTGGACGACGCGGATACCATCGTGCGCAAATTCAAGCGCGCCGTAACGGACTCCGACGGATGCGTGCGCGCCGCCGGGGACAAGCCCGGCGTCACAAATCTGATGAGCATTTACAGTGTGTTCACGGGCCGCGATTATGCCGCCATTGAGAAGGAGTTCGCGGGCAGGGGCTACGGCGAGTTCAAGCTGGCCGTGGCCGAGGTGGTGAAGGATGCTTTCGCCCCCATCCAGGCCGAATACAAACGCATCCTGGCGGACAAGGCTTATCTGGACGGCGTGCTCACCGGGGGCGCGCGGCGTGCTGCCGCCATTGCGGACCGCACAGTGACAAAAGTCTACAAAAAAGTCGGTTTTTTGCAAATTTAACCGTATTTTAGCGTATATCAGTTTACAAATTGTTAAAATATTCTTTTTATTCCACATATTGACAGATTCTGTAAAATTCTGTATAGTAATATCAATGATATCCGGCGGGAGGGATACCCGCCGGAAAAAGGAAGTGGGAGAATTGAAATCTACGGGAATCGTACGTCCGGTGGATAATCTGGGCCGTATTGTGCTGCCGATCGAGCTGCGCCGGGTACTGGATATCGACAAGGACGCCGCGCTGGAAGTATATGTGGACAATGACAGCATTGTGCTCAAAAAGTACCAGCCTGCGTGCATCTTCTGCGGCAGCGCCGAAGGCGTCGCGCAGTATCAGGGCCGGAACATCTGCGGCGCATGCCGCGAGGCGATCGCGGCCCTTAAATAAAAGGCGGGGCGTCCCCGCTGCCGGAGCTGCGTCCAACGCATTCCGGCTGTTTTCCGTGTAGCCAGCAGCGCGTAAAAAGCCGCCACAAAGTGGCGGCTTTCCTTTTGTGAAAATTCATGCTATGATAAAAAAGCTTATTTTTCCTTTTCGATGCGGGCCTCGCTCGTCTTGATGAGGTTCAGCAGGCTGGTGGCATACAGAGGATAATCCCGCGAAAGGCTTTCTGTCGTCATGGCAAAGGCGCTGGTGTCCTTCAGCGGCGCGCCCAGGCCGATGTCCTCGCCCGCGAGAATGGCCTTAACGTTGGATTCCGCAATGTGCATCGCGGCGTCGGAATAGCCGCCGTACAGATTTTTCTTCACGCCGAACATGCTGCTGGTGTTTTTCGGTCCCGCGCCATATACCAGACGGAACATTTTATACACGGCCAGCATCAGATAACCGGAGATCTCGCCCACAAGGCCCTTGTCCGGGCAGGCGTTCAGCTTGTCGTACAGGATATTCAGGCTGTTGGAGATGAGCTTTTTGTTGAAAGTGGGCAGCACGCTGCCGCGGAACACGCCGTCCTTTGCGCCTTCGGGGCTGGGGATATCCTCCACCGAAAGGGTGAGACCGCTTCGGTCCGCGCTGCGGCCCAGCAGGTAATCGCAGGAAACGCCGTAATAATCAGCCACGCGCACCACAAATTCAAGCCCGCATTCGCGGATGCCTTTTTCGTAGTGCGACAGCAGCGCCTGGGAAACGCCCAGATCTTCGGCGGCCTGCTTTTGCGTCACGCCCTTTTCTTTGCGCAGAAGCGTGATGATCCTGCTGAAATCCGATACCATTACCGCATACCCCTTACACAATTACGTACTGTAAATTATAGTACAGCAAAAACATTTTGTAAATACAAAAATTTCCGAAAAAACCCCACGGCCCGGCCGGGTCCGACAGGGTTTGCTATATCTTCGGCCCAACGCCGCCCATGTGCCTAAATATAGTGGGCGGGCTGGAGATTTTGGCCAAAAATGTGGCTGAAAAATAATTAAAACCGCTGAAATTCCCGCAGCGGACCGATAGGAGGAACTTTTATGAAAAATTACCGCCTGTATCTTGTGCGCCACGGCGTCACGCAGGGCAACCTGGACGGCATTTATATGGGCAGCGGGACGGACCAGCCCCTGTGCGCACAGGGCGCGGCGCAGCTGCGCGCGTTGGCCGCACGCTTTCCGTATCCTAAAGCAGAAACGGTGTTTTCAAGCCCTATGCGCCGCGCGGTGGAGACTGTGGAGCTGCTGTTCCCGGACGCAAAGGATAAGATCATCCTGGCGGACCTGCGGGAAAACGCCTTTGGCGAATTTGAGGGCCGTAAGGTGACGGAGCTGGTGCAGGATGCGCATTTCAAGCAGTGGATGGACCCGGCGCAGCACTATACGCCCGAGGGCGGGGAGCCTGCGGCGGAGTTCCACAAGCGCTGTTCGGATGTGCTGATGGGCATGTTTGAATTTATGATGAAAAGCAATATCTCCGAAGCGGCGTGCGTCACCCACGGCGGCGTCATCATGAGCATGCTGGCCCAGCGCGGCATGCCGCGCCGCGCGCCGGAGCTTTGGATGGCGGACAGCGGCTGCGGTTATCTGCTTCAGTGCAGCCCGGAGCTGTGGATGCGCGACGGCATCGTGGAAGTGAGCGATATCATCCCGTTTGGATATCTGGATGAAGAGGAGGGAAAATGATGGGCATGGTACACATCTATACCGGGGACGGAAAAGGCAAGACGACGGCTGCCGTGGGCCTTTGCACCCGGGCCGCGGGCCACGGTAAAAAAGCCGCGTTCTATGAATTTTTAAAGGGTGCAAAAACCGGCGAGGCAAAGAGCCTGGCTGCGCTTGGCGTGGAGTTTTACTGCCCGGTGGAACGGGAAAAATTCACCTGGACGATGACAGAAGAGGAAAAAGCGGAATGCCGCGCCCGCCAGGCGGACACGCTTGCCCGTGCGGCGGCACACATGGCGGAGTATGACCTTGTGGTACTGGACGAGGTGCTGTGCGCGGTGAACGCCGGGATGCTGTCTCTGGCGGATGTGCTGCGCACAGTGCGGGAGAAAGCGCCGAACACGGAGCTGGTGCTCACCGGGCGCGGTGCGCCGGAGGAGCTGATTGCCCTGGCGGATTATGTGAGCGTCATCGAGGCGCGCAAGCATCCCTTTGCCGACGGCGCGCGCACCGCGGCCCGGGAGGGCGTGGAGTATTGAAAAAGCCTTCTGCGCGGCAATAAATAAAAAATAGCCGCAGGCTGTTTTTTGGCCATGCGGGCCGTCCCCGGCCTGCGGCCATTAAAATGAGCTTTTTATAGCTTTGCTGTGCAAAGTTATAAAAAAGTTAAATCATAGGACACCTGGAGAGAAGAACGCCCGGCACTCCGGCACAGAGCCTGCGCCGGGTGTTTTTTTGAAATGGAAAGAAAGTGTACCGGACAGTAAAAAAGCTTTACACAAGCTCGCACAGGATGCTGTTCTGAACCAGCATTCCCCGGGGCGTCAGGCGCAGGACGCTGCCGTCGAAAACAGCCAGCCCATGCTCCGCAAGCGTTTGCAGGAACCGGAGCTTTTCGGAGGAGAAGGATACGCCGTACCGCGCGCGCAGCGCGCTCAATGAAAGCCCGCGGGAAAGACGGAGCTGGAGCATGATGTAATCTTCGGCGGTGCATTCGCCCTGGGGTTCGTACACCGCGGGCGCGGCAAGGAACGCGGCCGTGCCCGCCGGCGTGGCAAAGCGCTTGCCGCCCATGCAGCTGTGCGCCGCGGGGCCAAGGCCGAGATAATCGCCGCAGTCCCAATAGATCCGGTTGTGGCGGCTTTCAAAGCCGGGGCGGGCGAAATTGGAAATTTCGTATTGCGCGTAGCCCAGCGCCGCCAGCTTTTCCACGGCGGCAAGATAAAAATCCGCAGCCGCGTCGTCGCCGGGCAGCGCTTCCGGCGGGCGCTTGCCGAACACCGTGTTCGGCTCGATCTTCAGCAGATAGCCGCTGATGTGGGTGCAGCCGCTCTCCGCCAGCAGGGCGATGGTTTCGTCCAGCTCGGCCATGGTATAAGCGGGCAGCGCAAGCATCAGGTCGCCGCTGATGTCGGTGAACCCTGCCTGCACGGCCATTCCCAGCGCGCGGCGGCTTTGCGCCGCGGTATGGCGGCGGCCCAGGCGGGCCAGGCTGTCGTCCCGCGCCGTCTGTATGCCCAGCGAAAGGCGGTTCACACCGGCCCGGCGGAACGCGGCCAATCGCTCGGGCGTGACGGTCTCGGGGTTGGCTTCGAGCGTGATCTCCGCACCGGGCGCCGGCCCGGCGGCGCGGATGAGACGGGCCGCCTGCGCGGGCGTCAGCAGCGAGGGCGTGCCGCCGCCGAAATAGAGCGTGTCGGGGCGCAGCGGCGTGGAGCCGCAAGGCGAAAAACGGTCCATTTCCCGGCACAGGGCGTCAATGTACGCCTCGGGTACACCGTCCGGGCATGGGGTGGAATAGAAGTCGCAGTAACGGCATTTGGAACGGCAATAGGGGATATGGATGTAAAGGCCAAACATATTACACCTCATTGGACGTTTATTACCTTAACTTTATCCGGAATAGAGATAAAAGTCAATCTTGAGTGCGCCTTTGCGACAGGCCTCAAAAGAGGCGGAACAAGATATTTGCGGAGAGAGTAAGAGGCCACGCGTTTTCGCGCGGCGAACGCAGCGGCGGCAGGGCGGTTTTTCTGCTGTGAAAAACACAGCGGCCCGCTCCGGTTTCCCGGCGGCGGGCCGCTGCAACGGCGTTTTTCAGCTGTTGGCGTCAGGCTCTGTAGCCCACGGCGTCGGCCAGCTCCCTGTCGATGACGACGACGGCGTCCTCGTGCATCTTCAGCATCGTGGAGGGGTTTTGCGTGGTGATGACGTCGTCCATGATCAGCCCCTTGATGGCCGGGACCTTGGCAAGGCCCGTAGCGGCCAGAACGACCTTTTTCGCGGCGAGGATATCGCCCATGCCCATGGTGATGGCCATGGTGGGCACGTCCTCTTTTTTCTCAAAGAAGCGGGCGTTGGCGTTGATGGTGCTCTCGGTCAGCTTTTCGGTGTGGGCCACGGCGATGAGGTGGTCGCTGGCCTCGTTGAATGCGATGTGGCCGTTGTTGCCGATGCCCAGCAGCTGCAGATCCGCCGCGCCGCCCTCACGCACCTTTTCCTCCAGCTCGCGGGCATTGGCCTCGAAATCGCCCATGCCGCTGGCTACAAAGGTGTTCTTTTTATCAATGTTGATGTGGTCGAACAGATTGGTGTCCATGAAATAGCGGTAGCTCTGGTCATGCGTGCCGGGGATACCGCAGTATTCATCCAGGTTCACGGTGTGCACGCGGGAGAAATCTACCTCGCCGGCCTTATTCATCTCAATGAGCTTTTTGTAGATGGGCACCGGCGTACCGCCCGTGGCAAGGCCGAGCTTGGCATCGGGCTTGGCGTTTACAAGTTCCTTGATCATATTGGCGATGACCGCGCAGGTCTCGTCATAGCTGTTCGTTACGATAACTTTCATGGAAGTCGCTCCTTTTTCTTTATTTTAAAGGCTTCTTTACTTTTAATCATAGCGTTTTTTGCGTGGGGTTAAAAGGCGTAAAAAGCCTTTAATTTTGCACAAACGTGCGCGGCGCTGCAAAATGCGGCCCTCTCAAATGTACAGCGCGCTTTCCAGCTCGTTCACCGCGCCTCCGCGCGCCGCGCCCGCGTTCTGCGCGCGGAAAGCGGCGGGCGTTTGCCCGGTGTGCTTTTTGAACACCTTGCACAGGTAGTTCGCGCCCGAAAAGCCGCACAGCGTGGCCACTACTTCCAGCGGGTAATCCCGCCGGGCCAAAAGCGCCTTGGCGGCGTCCAGCCGGACACCCGTCAAATACTGCCCCGGGCCCACGCCCATTTCAGCCGAAAACACCCGCACCAGATGGCTTTTGCTCACGCCCAGCTGGGCGCTCAGCTCCTCCACGCCGTACAGGCCTGCATAATTCTGGCGGATGGCCAGCACCGCATCCGCCACCAGCGGCGAAAGCCGGGGAACGGCCGCGTCGGCGGCGGCAAGTTCGCACAGAATATGGTAGCACAGCGCGGAAAGCCCGGCCGCGCCGCCGCGTTCCATGGCGGCGGCAAGCTCGCCCAGCAGCTGGGCGGCCATGGGGCAGGCGCTGCAGTCGCTGGCAAGCGGGGCGGGCAGGCCCGCGGCTGCGGCCTGTGCAGCTGTGCCGGAAAAACCAGCCGCCAGCACGTGGCAGCCGGTCACGGGCGTTACCTCAACAGCCACGCCTCCCGCAAGGAACAGCCCGCCCGCCGCCAGAAGCACGGGCTCGCTGTCCGCGGAAGCGGCCGCGCGCCCGCTGCTGGCCAGCACCACCGTAAAAGGCGCGGCGGGCAGCAGCACAGGCGTTTCGCCTGTGACCTCCCGGCAGAACACCGGCGTGCAGACGGCGCTTTCGTCAAATATCAACAATATCCACTCCGTATCAATATTTTACTATTTAAAACAGCGTTTCCAGCTGATATTATTATATTAAAGACGGAACCAACCGTCAAGGATATCAACAAAATCCAAAATTATTGAAGAATACGGAGGCTGATTCCTATGGCAAGCATTAGCTTGAAAGGCATCTACAAGATCTATCCGGGCGACGTGACCGCCGTTTCCGATTTCAACCTTGAGATCGAAGACAAAGAGTTTATCATTCTCGTCGGCCCTTCCGGCTGCGGTAAATCCACCACGCTGCGCATGATCGCCGGCCTGGAGGAGATCTCCAAGGGCGAGCTGTACATCGGTGACCGCCTGGTGAATGACGTTCCCCCGAAGGACCGCGATATCGCGATGGTGTTCCAGAACTATGCTCTGTATCCGCACATGACGGTTTACAAGAACATGGCTTTCGGCCTTGAGCTGCGCAAGACCCCGAAGGACGAGATCGACAAGCGCGTGCGTGAAGCCGCCCGCGTGCTGGACATCGAGCATCTGCTCGACCGCAAGCCGAAGGCTTTGTCCGGCGGCCAGCGCCAGCGTGTTGCCCTGGGCCGCGCCATGGTGCGTAACCCGGCCGTGTTCCTGCTCGACGAGCCGCTGTCGAACCTCGACGCAAAAATGCGGACAGAGCTGCGCGATCAGATCATCCGGCTGCGCGGGGAGAAGTGACCATGGCGGAAAAAAACGTACAAAACGATTTTTCCAAGGGGAATATCCCCGCGGTCGTCATGCGCATGGCGCTGCCGCTCATCGCCGCGCAGCTCGTGAACGTGCTCTACAACGTGGTGGACCGTATCTACATCGGCCATATTCCCAATGTCGGCAGCATGGCGCTCACGGGCGTCGGCATCGCGCTGCCGGTCATTTCGATCCTCTCGGCGTTCGCGGGCCTGTTCGGACAGGGCGGTGCGCCGCTCTGCTCCATGGCGCGCGGCCGCGGGGATAACGACGAGGCCTCCCGCGTGATGGGCAACGCCTTCTCCATGCTGCTCGTTTCGTCCGTTGCGCTCGGGCTGCTCACATGGGCGTTTCTCGATCCGGTGATAACGGTGTTCGCTGCGGGCAAGGAGGCAAGCTCCTATGCGCGCGAGTATCTCGCGGTGTATCTCATCGGGACGACGTTCTCGTTCGTATCCCTCGGCATGAACGTGTATATCAACGCCCAGGGCTTCGCCACGCGCGGCATGCTCACGGTGCTGCTCGGCGCGGCGGCGAACATCGTGCTCGACCCGCTGTTCATTTTTGCTTTCCGCATGGGCGTGCGCGGCGCGGCGGCTGCCACGGTGCTCTCGCAGGCGCTGAGCGCCGCGTGGTGCTTCCTCTTTCTGCGCAGCAGCAAAACGCCGCTCGAGCTTTCGTGGCGCACGATGGCGCCGCGGAAGAAGATCATGGGACGCATCATGTCTCTCGGCGTAGCCGATTTCGTGATGGGCGCGACGAACTCCGCCATTCAGACCGTGGCGAACCGCCAGCTTGGGCTGTACGGCGGCGATCTTTATGTCGGCGCGATCACGGTCGTAAACTCGCTGCGGACGATCTTCACCGAGATCATCCACGGCTTCGGCTCCGGCATCCAGCCGGTGCTCGCTTTTAACTACGGCGCGGGGCAGAAAAAGCGCGTGCTGGAGACGATCCGGTTCAGCACGCTCGGCGCGGTGGTGTTTTCGATGCTCGTGTGGGCGGTGTTCATGCTCTTCCCCGAACCGTTCATCCGCATCTTTACGCCGGATGAGGCGCTCATCGCCGTGGCGGTGCGCGCCGTGCGCATTTATTTCTGCGGGTTCGTGTTCATGTCGCTCCAATTCGTTGCGCAAAACTCGTTCCGCTCGCTCGGCAAGGCGCGGCAGGCGATCTTCTTTTCGCTGCTGCGTAAGATCGTGCTCGTCGTGCCGCTGATGCTGCTGCTCCCGGGCGTATTCGGTCTCGGGGCGGACGGCGTGTACTGGAGCGAGCCGATCAGCGATCTGCTCGGCGGGGGCGCGGCGTTCACAACGCTTATGCTCACCGTGTACCGCCCGCTCGCCAAGGAACTTAAGGAGGATACTCTATGCCAAAACTGATGCTCATCGACGGCAACAGCCTCGTAAATCGCGCGTATTACGGCGTGCGCCCGCTCTCCGCGCCCGACGGCACGCCGACGAACGCCGTTTTCGGCTTTCTGAATATATTGCAGCGCCTGCTCGACGACGAAAAGCCGGACGCGCTCTGCGTCATGTTCGACCGCCGCGAGCCGACGTTCCGCCACAAGCACAGCGAGGCGTATAAGGCGACGCGCAAGCCCATGCCGGACGATCTCGCCGCGCAGATGCCGGTTTTGAAGGACGTGCTCGACGCGCTCGGTATCGAGCGGCGCGAGCTTTCCGGCTGGGAGGCGGACGATCTTCTCGGCACCGTGAGCCGCATCGGAGCGGAGCAGGGCTGGGAATGCGTCGTCGTCACCGGCGATAAGGACGCTTTGCAGCTCGTGGGTGAGCATGTGCGCGTGCTCAACGTCAAAACGCGTATGGGCCAGACCGAGACCGTCAACTATACGCCCGAACGCTTCCGCGAGGAATACGGCTTTGACGCGCCGCACATGGTCGATCTCAAGGCCCTCATGGGCGACACGAGCGACAACATCCCCGGCGTCCCCGGCGTGGGGGAGAAGACGGCGCTCGAGCTTGTGCGGAAGTACGGCTCGCTCGCGGGCGTGTACGAGCATATCAGCGATCCCGACATCCGCGCCTCGCTGCGCACAAAGCTCGAAAACGGCAAAGAGAGCGCCGAGGACTCGTACTATCTCGCCACAATCGACCGCAAGGCGCCCATCGATATTTCCCCCGACGAGCTTCGCCGCCCGGCAGACTACGGCGGCGCGGCATATGAAATTTTCCGGCGGCTCGGCTTCCAGAAGTTCATTGAAAAGTGGGGCTTGAAGCCGGCCGCGGAGGAGAAAAAGGAAGAGACCGTATTCGAGGGCACATGCGAGAGCGTGACGCCGCAAACGGAAAAAGATCTCCGCGCCGCGCTGGAGCGGGCGGGGGATGCCGTCGCCTATTACTGGTTTGATGCCGAAAGCGGCGAGACGCTCGCGCATTTCAGCGTTTCCGAAAATGACGCGCTCGCGGTGTTTCTGACGCCGGAGGCATACCGGGACGGCTATACCGCGGCGCTCGCGCTGCTCTTTGCGCCCGAGCGCCGCAAGGCGGGGCACGACGTGAAGAATCTGCAGCGCGCGCTGCTCGCGCGAGGCGTGGACGCGCTTGAAAACTGGGTGTTTGACAGCGCGCTCGCCGGGTATCTTCTCGACGCGACCGCCGCCGGATACGAGATCGAAAAGCTCACGCTCGCCTACTGCGGCTTCACGCCGCATACCTCGTCCGGCGCGGCGGACAGCGGCGATCAGCTCATGCTTGACCTCTCCGGCGGGGAGGGAAAAACGCTCGCCGACCGGCTCGGCGAGATGGCCTCACGCGCGGCGAGCGTCGCGGCGCTCGAGGAAGTTATGCTCCCGAAGCTGCGCGAGACGCAGATGGAGGAGCTTTTTACAAAGATCGAGCTGCCGCTCTGCGCGGTGCTTGCCAAAATGGAAAACGAGGGCTTTCTTGCTGACGCGGAGGCGCTGCGCGCCTTCGGCGAGAGTCTTACGGGCAGCATCGACGCGCTGCGCGAAGCGGTTTGGGCGGAGGCGGGGGAGGAATTCAACATCCAGTCCCCGAAGCAGCTCGGCGCGGTGCTCTTTGAAAAGCTCGGTCTCCCCGGCGGGAAAAAGACCAAGACCGGCTGGAGCACGAATGCCGATGTGCTCGATAAGCTCCGCTATGAGCCCATCGTGCGCCACGTGCTCGAATACCGTGAGCTCACCAAGCTCAAATCCACCTACGCCGACGGCCTTTTGAAGGTCATCGGCGCGGACGGACGCATCCATACGAATTTCCAGATGACCGTCACGGCGACGGGACGCCTTTCGTCCACCGAGCCGAATTTACAGAATATCCCCGTCCGGCGCGAGCTGGGCGCGGGACTGCGCAAAATGTTCGTCGCCGCGCCCGGCAACGTGCTCGTGGACGCGGACTATTCGCAGATCGAGCTGCGCCTGCTCGCGCACATCTCGGGCGACGAGGCGATGCGGGCGGCGTTTCTCTCCGGCGAGGATGTCCACCGCGTCACGGCCTCACAGGTGTTCGGCGTGCCGCTTGAGGACGTCACCGCCGAGGAGCGCCGGAGAGCGAAGGCCGTGAACTTCGGCATCGTGTACGGCATTTCCGCCTTCTCGCTCGCGCAGGACATCGGCGTCGGCTACGGCGAGGCGAAGGAGTATATGGACGCCTATTTCGCGCGCTTCCGCGGCGTGCGCGATTACCAGAAGGAAGCCGTCCGGCGCGCCAAGGCGCTCGGCTATGCCGAAACGCTCTTTCACCGGCGGCGCTATCTGCCGGAGCTGGCCAGCGCCAGCTTCAACCTGCGCTCCTTCGGCGAGCGCTGCGCGATGAACAGCCCCATTCAGGGCACCGCCGCCGACATCATCAAGCTGGCCATGGTGCATGTGGATCAGCGGCTTCGCGCCGAGGGCATGAAGGCAAAGCTCATATTGCAGGTGCACGACGAGCTGATCGTCGAATGCCCGGAAGCGGAGCGGGAAAAGGCCGAGCAGGTGCTGCGCGAGGAAATGGAACATGCCGTAGCTTACGCCGTGCCGCTCACCGCAGACGCCGGCTGGGGCAGAAACTGGGCGGAGGCGCACGGGACATGATCGTTCGCAGAGCGGAGCTTTCCGACATTCCCGCCGTTGCCGCGCTCGAGCGCGCCGAATTTCCGGACGGCGCGGACGAAGGAATGCTCGCGCGCCTTTGGGAAACGGACGGCGGTGTTATCCTCATTGCCGAAGAGGGGGGAGACCTTCTCGGCTACGTCTGGGCGCGCTTCGTGCTCGACGAGGGCGATATCGGCAACGTGGCCGTGGCCGGACTCTCGCCGCCGCGGGATCGGCGCGGCGCTCCTGAAAGCGCTTTTTGCCGAAAGCGAGCGGCGCGGCGCTGCCGTTTTACAGCTCGAGGTGCGCGAGAGCAATCTCGCCGCGCGGCGGCTCTATGAAAAAAACGGCTTTGAGATCGTGGGAAAACGAAAAAACTACTATGAAAAACCGGCGGAAGATGCTATTCTGATGTCGAAATTCTTCCAAAAAGAGGCGGAGTAACGCAATGCTGATATTATCCGTGGAATCCACGTGCGACGAGACCGCCGTCGCCGTGACCGAAAATGGACGAAAGGTGCTCACCGACCAGATCTTCTCACAGGCCGACCTGCACGCCGTATACGGCGGCGTCGTGCCGGAGATCGCCTCGCGCAGCCATGTGGAGGTCATCTCGCGGCTGGCTGACCGCGCGATCGCGGCGGCGGGCGTGAAAAAGTCCGAGCTTGACGCCGTGGCGGTGTCGTATGCGCCGGGACTCATCGGCGCGGTGCTCGTGGGCGTGAATTTTGCCAAGAGCGCCGCGGCGGCGCTCGGCATCCCGCTCATTCCGGTGCACCACATCCGCGGCCACATCGCCGCAAACTACATTGCCTATCCGGAGCTTGAGCCGCCGTTCCTCTGTCTTGCCATCTCCGGCGGCAACACGATGCTCGTGGACGTGCGCGACTATACCGATCTTCGCATTCTCGGCCAGACGCGCGACGACGCCGCGGGCGAATGCTTTGATAAATCCGCGCGTGTGCTCGGCCTGCCGTATCCCGGCGGCGCGCCGATCGACCGGCTGGCGAAGGAGGGGCGCGACGACGCCTACACGCTGCCGCACCCGTTCGTCGGCGAGAATCCCTATGACATGAGCTTTTCCGGTCTCAAGACCGCCGTTATCAATCTTGCCCACCACTGCGAGAAGACCGGCGAGGCGCTCGACCGCGCGGGGCTCGCGGCGTCGCTCTGCCGCGCGGTGAGCGAATCGCTCGTGCCGCGCACGATGGCGGCGGCCGCGGAGCTCGGGTACAAAAAGATCGCCGTGGCGGGCGGCGTCGCGGCCAATTCGCGCATCCGCGCCGACTTTGCCGCCGCTGCGGAAAAGTCGGGCGCACAGCTTTTCGTCCCGCCGCTCCGTCTCTGCGGCGACAACGCCGCGATGATCGGCTGCCAGGGCTATTATGAGTTCCTCGCCGGGCATACCGCCGGGCCGGAGCTCAACGCCTACGCAACGATGCCGCTCGAAAAGCAGATCGGATAAGATAGCGTCAATTAACAAGGGCACGCACGTCGGACAGCCAGCCTTTTCGGTGCTTTTTGCCCTTTTGTCCTTGGCGGGCGACAGCCCGCCTGCGTCC
>ERZ827524.2304-NODE-2304-length-14147-cov-3.413923_pt1 | contig 14147 bp, 15 predicted proteins | sample MGYA00519702_ERZ827524 | MGnify/ENA primary metagenome ERZ827524 (study PRJEB31778, sample SAMEA3449341) | human gut metagenome | biome: human gut; feature: human-associated habitat; material: faeces | place: United Kingdom | collected 2010/2012 ...
CCGCCATGACGAAGGTCACCGTGCCGTCCTCGTGACGGATGAAGCAGCTGACCTGTCCCAGCGACTGCACCTGCACCCGGATGTTCGTGTTTTCATAGCAGTCCGGCAGCACGCCGGCGCGGAGACAGGCCTGAATGTCCTCCGGTTTCTGGGAGGCCTTCTGCGCAGGCGAGATATCCCTCTCGACGTAATCCAGCGAGAACACCCGCTTCTCCCGGTCCTGGATGAAGCCCACGTCTGCGGCCACGCCGTTCATGAGGCAGTTCTCGATGTCCTCGGCGCTCTCATAGCCCTTGTCGGCGATGACGTTTACCGATTCCAGTCCCACCAAGAAATAGGTAAATCCGATATCACACAATTCTTTTGTCAGTTGAGGATGAGCTGCAACAAAATCAGCTCTCGCATAACAAATGAACTTCTTGTGGATTTTATTTGCCCGAACGCCGTCAATAAACTTCCGCAGCCTAATTTCCGAAACCATAAAATCTGAATCTACAATAAAAACGGAATCTGCATCAATCGTGCGAAGCTCCTCCAGAACTGCCTCTATCGGACGCTCCTGATATTTTCCGCCGTGCAGCCATGTGCCATAGCAAAAGTTGCAGGAATAGGGACAGGAAAAAGCTGTTTTTATCACAGCGGTATTTTCCAAATCCAAATACCGAAATGCTTCAGGACACTGATTGAGGATAGGACGTTCCGGAATCGGCAGATCCTCTGCCGGTTCCGGAACATACTTGTTTTCGGAAAAAACTCCGTTTTCACGATAACACAAGCCGTTAATATTCTGCAAAGAATTTTTTCTGTCAATTGCAAGCAACAGTTCTGCAAATGCCGCCATGCTTTCGCTTCGGCAGACAAAATCCACTTCGTCCCAATAAAGCCTTTTGAAATTAAGCTGTGCATGCACCCCGCCGATCATGGTCAGCGTACGCGGATTTTCCTTTTTCACGAGGCGGCAATATTTTCGCATTGCCTCCTCCTGGGTAATATATCCGGTAACCGCCACCACGTCAGGGCAGTACTCTCGCAGTACCGCGGTAAACCGCCGCTTTTCTGTAACAGCATCGTATATTTGTACCGAAAAAGAGAGCTGACGGCACACAGTATACAAATACTCCAACTCTAACGGCTCGCAATCAATTGCCTTTGTTATCGTCAAAGGATTGAGCAGAATGGGACGTACCAACAAAATCTTCATTGACCTGCCCTCTCGTTTTCTGTGATTCAGACACAATCTAACAACTTTCAGCAATACGATAAATTAAATTCTCGGTATCTTTCCATCCCAAGCAAGGATCGGTGATCGATTTGCCGTAAATTCGATCAGCTTCAATCGGCTGACATCCTTCCTCCAGATAACTTTCTATCATAACGCCTTTTACCAGCGTTTTTAAATCCGCATTATGACGTCGGCTGTGCAGCACTTCGCTCACAATCCGAATCTGTTCTTTAAATTGCTTGTTCGAATTAGAATGGTTGGCATCAATAATAGCGGCGGGATTTTTCAATTCCAATTGCTGATACATTGCGAGCAACCGCATCATATCTTCGTAGTGGTAGTTTGGAATACAGGTCCCGTATTTATCAACGCCGCCCCTGAGAATCACGTGGGCAAGCTCATTTCCGTCGGTAGTAACATCACAGCCTCGGTAAATAAAGGTATGGGAATGCTGTGCCGCTATGACTGAATTGAGCATAACAGAAAAATCACCGCTGGTCGGGTTTTTCATACCCACCGGAATGTCCATACCACTTGCAGTCAACCGGTGCTGCTGATTCTCCACCGATCGTGCGCCAACGGCTTCATAAGACAGCAAATCATCCAGATAACTCCGATTTTCCGGATAGAGCATTTCATCTGCCGCTGTCAACCCACTTTCTGAAATCGCACGAATATGCATTTTGCGAATCGCAACAATCCCTGCCAGCAAATCCGGCGCTTTATCCGGCTCCGGCTGATGAAGCATTCCTTTATAGCCCTCTCCGGTGGTACGCGGTTTATTGGTATAAATACGAGGAATCAGTAACAGCTTGTCCGATACCTTATCATTGATTTGGGCAAGCCGATTCACATATTCACAGACCGCATTCTCATTATCTGCCGAGCAAGGACCTACCAATACAATAAATCGGTCGGACTCCCCTGTAAAGACCGCTTTGATTTCCCGATCACGTTCTTTTTTAATCCGAATCAGTTTCTCGGACAGAGGGTACTCCTCCTTCAAACGTGCCGGCAAAGGTAGTTCCTTATTTAATTTCATCGCCATAGTAATCATTCCTTTTGAATTGATATGTTTTTCATACACAGGGAACAAACGCAATCGCCGCAGCGAAAGATATTTGACTCCCCGCTTTTATCTTTTTATCGTTTTACCGAAGCAAAACCTATTTAGATGGCTTCTTTTTTGCTTTCAACCGTTCACATGCAGTCAATGGCCACCGCTTCCAGTTATGATGATGCTCTTTACAAGCATTGCAATCTCCGTGTCTTTCACAATGCAGTCTTTTACAGGGACAATCCAACTTTTTATCGCTCATCACAATTTTCACTTTCCTAATTATTTTTCCAATAATACAACTGTCTCCACATGTGAAGCAGAGTCCAAACTCAAATTCATATCTTCCTCAATGATTGGAAGATTGAATTTAATGGATTTCAGCCATTGACCGTTAGGCTGACGCTCTTCATAGATGTGGACTTCGGAAATCAATGTCTTTATAAGCCTCCTCCGCTCTTCCCCATTCATTTTTTCATAAAGCTTGTCAAAACAAATCAGAACTTTATATATATTATCAGCAGTAATTTTTTCCGTTTCAATCGAGGCCTTTTTTGCTCTGGCTTCAATCAGCTTATTTTCAATTGATTCTATCTTATCATACATCTTATAAAGGCGGTCGTCAAGGTCGGATTTGCGTTTCACATAATGCTTGTCATCAGGGTCAAGTCCGTCAATTTCTTCCGCTATCTTTGATTTCGTTAAATAACTTTTACGAAGTTGTTTTTCGTAATTCTGTATTTCTTGTTCAATTGCGGAAGTATCAACTTTCATATTGATTTTTTGCTGCATTACTGCAGCAAACTTCGGATTGCTCACCAGCTTTACTATGACTTGCGCAACAGCGGCATCAAGCAGTTCCTCGTTAATCTGCTTTTTGTATTCACATTTATGTCCTCGTGTCATCGTTCTGTGCTTACATCCATAGTAAAAGAAATCCTTGTATTTCGTGCCGTCTTTCTTGTGCTTAATACTTTTGTTACCATACATTCCGACACCGCAAATCGGGCATTTTACAATACCGGACAAAAGATGAATATGACCGTCTACACTACGGGTTGGATGTTCGTATTTTTTCGCTTGTGCAAGTAGCTTTACCTGCGCTTTCTGCCACAGTTCTTCGGAAACCAACGCTTCGTGCAAACCATCAACAAGAATGTAGTTATCTTGTTCTACAAGTTGATAGTCATTTCGGGTGCCGTGAACCTTTTCGGTCCGTCTGCGCCCATAGGCGATTTTTCCGCAGTAAACCGGATTCTTGAGAATTCTTCGTATTAAGGAAGCATCAAACAACGGATTCTTTCCGTTCTGTCGTTGCAGCTTATTTATTCCGTGGTCTGCTAAATATTTTGCTACTCCGTTCGCTCCGGCGCTTGTATCTACATATTGGTCGAAAATTGTGCGTATTGCAACCGCCTCTTCTTCATTAACCTCAAGCTTACCATTATTAAGCGAGTAGCCGTACGGAGCAAAGCCACCGTTCCACTTACCCTCTCTCGCTTTTTGGATTCTGCCTTCCATTGTTTGAACCCGAATATTTTCTCGTTCAATTTCCGCAACAGCAGATAAAACAGAAATCATTAGCTTTCCGGCATCTTTAGAGGAATCTATTCCATCTTCTACACAAATAAGATTTACACCGAAATCCTGCATAATCTGAAGCGTAGACAAAACATCTGCGGCATTTCTTCCGAAACGGGAAAGCTTAAATACCAGCACATAGGAAACGCCGTCCTTGCCGGATTTAATGTCATCCATCATTCGGCTGAACTCTGCCCGACCTTCGATTGATTTACCGGATTTTCCTGCGTCCTCATACTCGCCCGCAATAACATAATCGTTATACTCAGCAAAGGCTTTCATACGAGATTTTTGCGCTTCCAGTGAATAACCGTCTATTTGCATAGTGGTAGATACACGAGTATAGAGATAAACTTTTGCTTTTTCCATTTTGTTTACCTCACTCTTTTCTATCGGGAAGCTGCGGCAGATCGGCAAAATTCAAGGCTTCCAGCGTTTGCATTTGCTTGACTGCTAAATCTCGCAACAACACGAGTCGTTCTGACTGTGGTTTCCCTTGTTCAATAAGAATGGCATTATAACTTTCCATATTTGCGAGTACCAGTAACTGCTGCAAGGTAGCTTCATCCCTCATATTTCCTTTTTTGCGAGGATTTGCATTTTTCCATTGCTTTGCTGTCTGTCCAAACAGAGCTACATTCAAAATGTCTGCTTCATCGGCATAGGTGTAAGCAATTTGAGCAGGAGTAAGTTCCGGCGGAATCAAATTGTCCTTGATTGCATCGGTATGTATGCGGTAATTCAGCTTCGCAATTTCACGATTTAAGTTCCAACCAAGAGTAAGATGACTGCTTTCGCTGGTTTTCAGTCTTTTGTAATCTTTGATAATATACAACTTGAATTCCGGCGAAATCCAAGATGCAAATTCCAGCGCAATATCCATATGAGCATAGATACCGCCGCCATATCGTCCGGATTTTGATATAAGACCGATTGCTCCCATTTCTTCGTTCCATTTTTTGATGGAAAAAACAAACGCATTGGAACCGGCATCTTTTTTAAACGCATCGAAATCGATACGTTTAAAATTCGGGTTATGCAGAGCCTCCCACAAACCTAAAAATTCTACAATATCCCGCCCACGCAGCCAGTTGTGAATTGTAATCCGTGGTTCAATGCTTCTGTATTTTGCAATATCGGTTAAGGAAACATACTCATTTTGAAAATCCGTAGTATAAATACCGATTTCAATTCCTTTTGCGTTAATTATTTCCTTTATAGGTTTCTTTGGCATAAAAAGACCTCCTGTGTTTTATGTGCACGAGGTGTATGTAACACCCACAATGCTAAAATATATTATAAGCACTGCGGGTTTGGACATCAAATCTACGATTATTATATCACGCTTTTTTGCTGATTTCAATTGATTGTGCTAAATTGGGCTCGGTTTGTTTGGAAATTTCCACCGAAGGCAGACTGTCCAAATCCAACTCAGCTGCATATTTTTCAATCATTTCCGCCAATAAATTCGCAAGAGGATTCCAAATATCATATTCATTATTCATCTGTATCCCCCTTATCTTGAATCTCGGTCTCGTTGTCTTTGCAGATATCGGGTGTAATGGTCAAGAGCCTTGATAACCAAATCCTGAATTTGTTTCGGGTTTGCTTTTGGAGCATATTTTCGTAACTGCTCCATCGGCAGCTTGAACATTTCCCGCTGATTGGCTTTTTCCTCCGACATAATCTCGCTTATTCTTTTGGGGGTTAAGCCTTGCTCCTGACTGATTTTCTTAAATCGGCAAGCCTGAGATAAATTCGGCGTAGCATCACAAAGAGAGATTTTCTCCGCCAAATCGGATTGCTCCAACTCATTGAGATAGGAAAGTTCCACCGCAGGGGTAAAAGCAATCCGCCCTTCGTCCACCAAATCCAATAGTTGCGGAATTAGGTGTGTCAGGCGAATATATCTTTGAATTTGCGGTCTGCTATCAGGAGAGGTTTCTGCCAATAGTTCATTAGAACGGAACTTCGGCTCAAGTTGAGCCGAAGTTAAATCTGTGCGTTTCCCTTGTCTTTTCATCGCTTCAAGTTTGAGCTTGTAAGCAAACGCTTTCTCGCTGGGTAAAATATGCTCTCGATGTAAATTTGAATCCACCACCGCAATAGCGGCTTCATCACGGTCAAGGGGAACAATTAAGGCAGGGACTTCTTTCATCCCTGCCTTTACTGCTGCTCGGAACCGTCTGTGTCCCGATACAATCTCATATTCATCTTCGGTGTTTTCTTTCGGGTGGACAATTAACGGAGATAAAATTCCTTGTTTCTGAATGCTCTCAATGAGAACATTCATTTCCTCATTGTCCTGTACCTTAAACGGGTGTCCCTCAAAGGGGTGTAATTTTTCTACCGGAATGGCTACCGGGGTTTTCATAATGTTGTTCATCATTTTATCTACTCCATTCTTTAGATTTATTTCTTGCCCTTGCGGCGGCTTGACGCTCAGTACTCAGTTCCGCCTGCAAAAGCTCGTATAGGTGCGGAGATTTCTCCATAATCTTTTCGGCTCGCTTCACTTTTTCACGAAGCGGGTGTATTTTTTCTGTGATTGCCTTGCGCTTGTCCTTTGCGGCTTGTGCCTCTTTGGGTGTATGCGCTCGGCGGCGGGTGTTGTCAGCTTTGGAACGCTCTCTTTCCAAAAGGGAGATTTCTGCTTTCGTATCGGATATACATTGTTCTAACTGCGGTATCGTGTGAATTTTCTCCCGTTCCAGAAAACGATAATCGCTGACATACTGCTCAATATTTCTTGCCTCGTTCCTCAAATCCGGTGACATTAGTTCCTTTGCTATTTGTAAAATAGTAATGAGAAGCAGAAACATCGTATCCACCAAAACAGTTGCGGTATCGTAGCTGTGTTCAATGGTAAACTCCAAACGATTTATCTCTTCCTCCAATGCCGTAGTACGCCTTTTCTGTATCCGCCGGGAAAGAATAGCATAAAACTCTACGCCCTGAGCCCAGTTTGCATTGATACGCTCGTCCAGTATCTCTCTTGTATATCCGAGAGAGTCCAAACGGATTGGGCGTTTCCAGCCGGGAGCCGTTATGGTGGTATGAGCATAATACTCATCCGTCCGCCCGAATTTGTATCCGAGTGCTTCCAACTGATATCTAAAATCATTTGGAGAGCCGCAGGTCGGGAGGACAGATTCAATATCCTGCCGCAGCATTTCCCGATGGGTCAGTCCACCTTTCTTGTTTACCCAATATTCTTTTTTACGGCTACCAGTAAACTTGGTCGGCAGCAGTACGCTTTTACCACGCTCACGGCAGATTTCATCAGATATTTCTCTTAGCTTGTAATGGTCGGAAATGTGGTTTTCAAATTTTCTGCCCGTGCGAAAGGATACCGAATTCACAACGATATGATTATGAAGATTATCTGTGTTCAGGTGGGTTGTTACCACAACTTCAAAATCTTCACCCCACATCCGCCTTGCCGTTTCCAATCCGATTGTGTGTGCTTCTTCGGGCGTTACCTCGCCCGTCTTAAAACTCTGAAATGCGTGATAAGCGACATTTCCGCCGAACTTTCCAAATCTCCGTTTGGTAGCGGTCATCTGCTCATACGCTTTTTTCGTTAAACAGTTAATTCCGGTGACATACATCTCTCGGTCAGTCTTGCTGTCGTTTTCTGCATATTCCAATGCGGCGGCAAGGTCATCATCAAGATATTTACGCTCGGTGGTTTTGTCCGGGTTATCCGCATAATCAATGACTTCTTTCAATCGACTCTTTACAGGCCAAAATCCCGTTGTCGCCATTTTTGCATATTCTCCTTTCGGGGTAATAAAAGCTCCGAGTGAATTTCATCAATCAGCGAAATCAGTTCGGTTTCTGTTTCAGTTGTGATTTCTGCCGTATTGCAAAGCTCGCATAATTTTCCGTATAAATCAAAAAAGACATCGGGGAGAACCGTTCTCGGTTTATAGCCCAATGCCCTTTGCACCATATATTCGCTGACGGACAGATTACATTTATCTGCCAGCTTTTTGATTTTGTCCTTATCTTTAGGCTTCGCTCGAATTAGAATCTGGACGTTTTTTTCTTTTGGATTTCTGTTCATAAAAACATTCCTTTCATAATTGGGGTATTAGGGGCGGTGCCCCTAAAGAGTGAATCAGCAAAGCTGCTGATTCTGAGCGGAACTTGATATACAAGTTCCCTGCTTGCTACAGTATGAGACATACCATTCTCGACTGTATCAGCCGTTCTCGGTATGCCTCGTACTGCGTGTTCTTCTCTACTAAAAAAGTGTGTTTTCCTTGCAAAATCTGCAAATAACATTGACATCAAAACTGCCGTCACTTTTTCAGCAAAATACATTTTGACATCAAAAAATCGGGCATTTGACATCACCCGAACATCTCCAAATCGTCAAGGACACTTGCGGCATTTTCTACTTTCTGTTCATCGGTCAGTTCTGTAACAGCAGTAGTTGTTTTCTTCGGTTCGGGAGCAACAACGGAAATATCCGCTATTTCTTCCCGAAACATCAGCCGTATTTTTTCTATAAAAGCGACCTCTTGCTGAGCTTTGTTTAAGCTGTCAATATATGCCGCAATGAGTTCAATCACAAATCGGTTTTTAGATTTATGTTCCGAACAGTCTAACCCTTTCAGAAATGCCGCCGTTTTTCGTTCGGTTTCATCTCCAAGGTTAAAACGCAGAGTCATTCTGTAAATACTCATACGCATTTACCTGCCGATAACTGGATTTCCGCAAGGTATTCATAGCCTTTGGCGGCAGCACAAATATCTTCAACGAATACCGTTCGGTCTGCATTAAACTTGTAGAAATTCTTGATAAGACATCCGCCTCCGCCCGTTACATAGAGCTTCATTGTGCTTTCATCATAGCCGTGCTCCCGAAGCCTGCGGAAAATGTCCCGAACATACTCAGCCGCTACTGTTTTAATGATTTTCAAGTCAGCGGCAGAAATTTCAGCGGTTCCCGTGCGCAGCACTTCTTCAATGATATAATCATTGATTTCACGGTGAGTTTTCTGCATAAAGGCTTCACGCACAGCAAGAGTGCATTGATAGGTGCCAAATTTTTCGGTAAACATCTTACCCGACTGCGGCTTGCCGTTTATCATATACAGAACATTCATCGTGCCGTTGCCGATGTCGGCAATAAGGTTAATGCCGTTAAGCTTTGTAGCAAACGGAGCAATAGCGGCATACCCCTGCGGATAAATGCTTACGCCTATAATACGGATTTTATAAGCCTCTTTTCGGTAGGTGAAAGACACTTCCGCATTTTTCGTAAGATAAGCGGCAAAACTTGCTTTTTGTCCGCTTGTCCAAGTCAGCGGAAGCCCTGCGGCGATGTGAACATCCGCTTCTGTAAGTCCCTCCGCTTTCAGTTCCTTTGCGATTGCCGCAAGAGTGAGGATATAGTAGTCCTCGTCTTTAATTTTGTCTGGAGCAAATTCCTTATGCCCCTCGCCAATCAGATAATACTTGTTTTCATATACAAGCATATCTGCGGTAAACAACGGTTCGGAGTCATAGGCGATAAGCCCTGACTTAAAACAGCAATTTGCTGTTTTGATTTGTAATCAAAATATTTGGATTAAATATCTTATGCAAAGGAATATATAATCCTGACATTTACTAAAAAGCCTTGTGTTTCAATGACTTTTTGAAAAGATGTCAGGATTATTATTTACCTAAGGCCGCAGAGTTTCGCCATCATTGCATCTGCGTCAGCATCCCATATTGGATCCTCATCAAGAGCTGCCATTGGCATTTTTGCAATGGCTCTGCGCATCATTTCAACAGAAGGCGTAGCATAGATCCGCGTTGTTTCCAACTGCGCGTGTCCCAGAAATCGAGAAATAATAGATAAATCCACACCATCACGATATAGGCCAGTTGCACGGGTTCTGCGAAGCATATGAGGATGTACACGTTCCGGTATATCGGGATAGGTTTCACGTACCTGCGCCGCATACTTTTTGAGAAGGCGTTCAACATTTGCTTCAGACATCTTTCCTGTTTCTCCTCTAATAGTAGTATAAAACAAAAGGTCTGTTGCCTCTGTGTCCTTCGTATGAAACACAGACAAGTACTGCTTCAAATGTGTGCTGGTACGTTCTGTCAAGCCAATTACTCGCTCTTTTTGCCCCTTGCCGACCACACGAATACATGGAGACCCGGTTGAAAGGAACAGGTCTGCTTTGCGGAGGCTTAGTATCTCGTCTAATCTAGCCGCACTGTCATATAAAAGAATCAATATTGTTCTATCTCGCATCCCTATTCTTGTATTGGGTGGTGCATCTAAGAGAAGCGTTATGGCCTGCTCATCAAGAATGGGCTTTTCCTTTTTGGGATTCCGGCAGGACTTCACACGCCCGACAGAGATTGCAACTGACTGCAAGGCCATATCCTTTTCTGCAGCAAACCACAGATAGCTTTTAATTGCCGCAAGCCTTTGGTTGCGAGTGCCAGGCTTGTTGCCAACTGCAGATAAATGTTCCATAAATCCCATGACTAAATCTCTGGTGCAATCAGCAAAGCCAAATGAATCCACTCGCATATGGAGTTCGTCTCTCAAATAACGCCGAAAGACTGTGAGTGCGTCTCTATACGATTCAATGGTTGCCGGGCTGCGCAACATTTGAATGCGCATGTACACTTCGAGAAATTCGTATGTCAGCGAAAAGAATAGCTTTTTCTCAGATTTCTTCATAATCTGTTACCTCCGGAATTACCTTGTTAGACAGCACATCCTGGTTTCGGATAATATCCGTAGCAGCGGCCGCCAAATGATAATAGTAATGTGTTTCGTCTATTGTTTTGTGTCCTAGATATCTGCTTAGATACGGCATCATATTTTCCATATCATAGCCTTCCTGAATCCAACTGTTTATCCGGTTTACAACAAAGGTGTGCCGCAGGGAATGGATAGATGGTGTGTGCTCTGGATTGTCGCTATACGGGGTTTGAGCCCAAAAGAATTGAAACCTTCGACACATATTGGTTTTTCCAATGGGCTTCTCAATATCTCTTGCAGGAAAGAACCATTGTCGCTGTGGAAGGCCTTGTTTAACAAACGAATTATAATTCCTGCACATTTTCAGTAGATCTGAATGCATCATAATCACTCGGTCCTTATGTCCTTTTGCATTGCGGACGAAAATCTTACCGCTATCCAGATCAACATCCTCCGTTTTCAACCGGCATACTTCCTGTAGACGCATTCCGCAGCAATAATAAAGCCGAAACATAATGCTATATCCAGCTGCCATTCTTTCGCAGGAACGATAGTCTGGGCAAAAACTATCTACCTGCGTAAAAAATGCAGATAATTCTGCCTCTGACAAAATATAAGGCTGTTGCTGAAAATGGGATGGATGACGCTGTGGGGTATAAGCTTCAATGCCTATTGAGCGCATATATTTTGCAAATTGGCCAAAGCAGTACAGGCATCTGCTACTTGTTGTTGCTACCCAATCGTATACTAATTCGCAGGTTAATTTCGGTTCCTGAATTCCTATTTCCGTACAGTAACGGTCAAATCGGTACAGTATCCTTTCCCCATGCTTGTAATCATATCCATCTGCACGCTTTTGGGTAATGAATGCGTCAATGAAAGGCGCAAATACACTGGATAACACTATTGGATCTGACGTTCCAGATCTGTGCTCCATAGGCGGAACATAGGTATCCTTTCCTTGCGTAGCCAAGAACTGCCCCAAATGTCGCACATAGGTTCGCATTTGGCTCTTTTGTCTGTGTTTCCGGTACTCGTTGTGCTGTTTCCAACGCATTACCAAATCTTCCGTCAGCACTGTGCCTTCATACTCTGTATTGCGGCAAAACTGGTCAAACTGGCCAAGCAAGACTTCGCCATGCTTATATACTGCTCCACACACTCTCTTTTAAACAGAATGAGGTCCCGTATAGCTGGTGCAAGGGCGCTGCTGAATTGTTCCATACTCATAACCCATACCTCCCGGAATATTCAATGTGTTCACAGCCTATGGCGCATTTTGACAGATTCTCATCGTCTGTGGACAAATAGGGGCCTATATTTTCTATTCCTGCATGCCCAAGTGTTGAAGCGATAATTGGGAGAGTATTCCCTGAGCGCAGCATATGTGAAGCAAATGTTCTGCGCGTAATATGAAATCCTATTTCCTTTTCGTTTCTTGAGCGACGGAAAATGTGGTTCATGGCATTTCTGGCAGATCCGCTAGACTTTAATGGTCTATATGGTTCCTTGTTGCTGATAAAAACAGTATCATCTTGGACTATTGGTCGCCCTTCCGTAATATAGCGATAAAGACTGTTGCCAACATCCACAGGCAAAGGTAACTCGATATATACGCCGGTCTTTTGCTGTGTAAAGGATATTGTTTTCTTACGCCAGGAAATATCTGTCAGTTTTAGCTTGCGGATATCGACGCTGCGCATACCCATTTTGAGGCCAAGCATAATCGTCGCTGTATCCCGTAGCTGGATGGGCGACGAGGCATTACTTCGATATGCATCAATTGCAGAAAGTTGTTCTTCCGTTAGAATTTTCACAACAGTAGTACAGGGAGCATGTCGGCAGGATAGCGCTAGCGGAAGATCTATTGGTACCATGTTGTGGTCCGCAAGATATTCGAAAAAGATTCTGAGTTGTGAAGTGTATAAATTACGCGCTCTAGCTGTTGAATGCTCCGATGTGACATGCCAGTCTTTGAGAGTTGTTGCTGTTACAGCATCCAAGCTTTGAATGTTATGGCTGTTCATATAGGTAAAGAAGCTGAAAATTGCCGAGTGTATTGTCCTTTCGGTTGTCGGCGCACAGCTGGCGCTCCTTTTCCTGAAGACCATATATTCGTCATACAAGACTTCCTGCCAGTCTAAGACAATGTATTTGTTGGCCATAAATACCCACCCCCAGACCACAAAAATACGCCGCAATATGAAAATTAGGCGCAAAAACAATGAAATCATCATAAAACCTCCTTTGGTATTGATGACTCCATTATAGTTCACTGTGGTTGTTGCGAAAATATAATCCTTACAATTGTGCCTGGGAAGCGCTACTGTGCTGTTCCTTTTAGAAATCCTCAGGATTAAATATTCCTTTGCATAACATATTTCCGTAGCCGTGGTCGATACCGATAATTTTTGTGTTTCTTAAAGTTTTCATAGTGCTTTCCTTTCTGCCGGTTTACCGGCTTTCAAATTTTCTGACAACTGTTTGTGGGGGCAGTTGTTAAATAACGGAATTTTGCTTTTTGATTTCATCCCACAGTTTTTTGTCGGCGGGTAATACTGCTTTCAGAAAATAGTTGCAATAAATACCGTAACAAGATATTTCTTGAATACAACAGCAGGGCTCGCCGTCATCAAGTAGCAGACAATTTCCATTTTCGTAATTGCAGCAGAGATTACGAATGAGTCTGTTTACCTTGTCCGACTGCTTGGGCGTGATTTTTAGCACCATAGCTTTTCCTCCTTCCTTTTTTCGGGCAGTAAAAAAGCCGCCGGAATTACCCGACGACTCATTGCCCTTTATTTGAGGGGCTTTGTTTCTCCCTCACTTATTTTAATACCTGAATTTTTGAATTGCTGGAAGAACAGAGTAACAACATAAAAGCAAAAAGCGTAACAGTGAAAAAGCCTTGCAATTACTGACTTTTTATGCTACAATCAAATTAGCGAACAAATGTTCTTATGCGAATTTCAAAAAAATCTCAAAAAATCTTATTTGATAGACTGGGGGCGACAAATTGAATACAGTCAGCTTCTTTAATGCCGATTACCGTGACGGCAGAGTGCATATCGGCGGCAAGTCCTATGCGGCGGGAACCTTTGCAGTACATCTGCTCAATCAGTATTATGAAAACGATACCGCCGCACGAATTGCCGTTTTCAAACAATACATTTTAGCGGTACAGCGTGAACTTGAGCAGGGATATATAAATCCGACCGACTTCATAAGATGCGGAGATGAGATATGTTCTATTCTGAAAACACTCCCTACCTTAAAACCCTTCTCTATGCTTGATATAGACAGTGAGCGTAACAGAATAGAGGCATTGTTTACAGAAGACAACGCCGAGCGCATATCAGATTATTTACGCCGCAGGGCAAAGGTCGCCAATATGGATATGGGAGCGATAGCGTTAGGCGTTCTGCCGAAAGAATACGATAAAGAACTTTTCAAAACGGCTAATGTACTGCTCTCCGATATATCGAAAACACTTACTTTTTATGATACCATCAGCGAAGATATGATAAAAGCTTTTGGTCAGTTGATGAAATTTACAAGCCGTGT
>ERZ827524.2316-NODE-2316-length-14062-cov-5.175198_pt1 | contig 14062 bp, 9 predicted proteins | sample MGYA00519702_ERZ827524 | MGnify/ENA primary metagenome ERZ827524 (study PRJEB31778, sample SAMEA3449341) | human gut metagenome | biome: human gut; feature: human-associated habitat; material: faeces | place: United Kingdom | collected 2010/2012 ...
CACATCTTACTGACCCGCAACCCGCAAAACGCCGAAAGGAACCACAAAAGCCGCCGTCCACCAAAGAAAAACACTACTGGAGCCTGAACAAGACAGACCGAACCCCTTCCCTCCCAAGCCGGCCGCAGACGGCTGCGTATGACGGGCGGCGGGTACAAATGCGCCGACCACTCTTGATCCACAATGCATAAAAAAGCCCTTCGCCGTCCGACTGCGCAAATACCATATTTATAATAATGATAATAAACAATAGCCGCTCTCAAAAGGTTCACCTTTTGACAGCGGCTTTCGCTATACATTCGTTATTTTCATTTTATACACACATCGAAAAAAATCAAGACTTTTCGATAAAATGTTACAATTGCGGACTCGATTTTTATTTAGAAAACCCACCCGAAGCCGAGACAATTCATTGTCAAAAGGTGAACTTTTTGAAAAAACACGGCGGCAAAGCAGAAGCAGCGGCAGCTGCGCCCGCAGCATAGTGCGGATTCTACCATATGTGTGAAAATTCGGAGAAAGCGAAAAAGGAGGAGTACATTATGAAACCGACAAATTATGACGCACGATTACAGGAAATCGACTTTTTTCAAATTCACCCGCACCTGATCCCCTATATTGGCGACAGATATGAAAAATATAAAATTTTGCAAATCGCAGAAAGTCATTATTTGAACCAAACCGAGAGCAATATGAGCGTACATATAAATGACTTTATAGACGACTGGTTTCTGCGGCCATGCGAATACTTGATTAAAGGCTGCGAAACATGGGTAGACACGCGTGCCGTTGTGGAAAACTTCCTTGCCGGGACAGGCAGAAACACTACCATTATGAATGTGTTGAAACCCTTCTGCCGCATTGTTCTGTCTAAAGAAGGCAGCCGTATGTCTAAAGAAGAACGCGAGTGCTATCAATACTTTTCCTTTATGAATTACTTTCAAATGCCTTCCCTGCTGAGCGGCAAAAAATATTGGAATTCTTTAGAATACGACAGCAAGCTATGCACGGGCAATAAGGAAAGCGCATACGAAATGTGGAATAAATGCGTTCAGAAATCAGACGCCGTCCTTGACGCCGTGATAGATATTTTAGAGCCAACAATGATTGTGTTTACATCCCTATCTGCCGGAAAAGCGTATTCCGGCCGATACAAAAACGACAAAAGAACAGTTTACACTTCACATCCGCAATCTCCGGTTTCTTGGAATAAACCGTTGAAATCTTTGCAAAACAAAACCGGCAAAGAGGTATATGAACATGCGCTGAAAAAATTTTATTGCAAGGGGGAATTTGAAAGATGAAAAAGTTTCTTATGAATATTGTAACGAAGAGTAGAAAAAATGAAACGCCAGCCAGCATAAAGGATTGCTTAACAACGGACGAAATCACAAAGCCAAAGAATGATTGAATGGAGGCATCGTATATTTTTTATATTGAAAAATCACAGAAGGAAAGCAGAAAAAATACGTAATAGAAACGGAGAATAAAAGCAAATGAATTCTTATTCGAGCACAACAGAAAAAAGTAGCGAACAGCAGTCGCCGTATGGCAAGACAAGTAAGATTATTTTAATTTTGACGATTTGTGCGGTTGGGTGTATATTGACCTTTTTTATCGTTCGACAAATCGTTTTCGATTCGGTTTCGGAAAATGCCAGCAACGAAATGAACGAAAAGCTGGGCGGAAAAACATTTGTAGCTCAAATCAATGAAGATATAATAGAGCTCATCACTATAGAGCCGTACAAATTCGGTACTCCTCTCCACTTTAAACGCATTAAGTATGAAAACGGAGAAGAACCTAGAACCGTAGAGGAAAATGCCATTCTGTCTTACACATATTCTTATTGGGGAAACATAACCAACATTAAAATACCATCAACTTATGGAAGCGTATCTAGAGATGTACTATATTCTGTTGAATCTGAAGGTGATGTCATTAGCTTTGGCGATTATTCATTGGCAACCGATGAAGTCTTAGAGACCGTAAAAAAATTTGAGGAAAGAGCAGCATCAAAAAGTACACTGGGCAACTTTCTGATGACAGCACGTGAGTATAAAAAAGCACTCGCCTATGCGGGGGGCTCTTATCATTTCGAGGATAACGAAACTACATACGTGTATGATAATAACAAGATGCCTTACGTCCGTATGAGCGAATATGATGTTATGTATCCTACTGTGAGCCGCCTTATGTGTTTATGGGAAAGCTTCACCATAGATGACGATGCTGGTATGCTTACCCCCATTACGGTGTACCTAGAGAATATACCGGGAGCAATAACCAGCGTAAGAAAACTAGTTGACCGCTGGGACAGTGTGAGCAAATCCACCGGCGACGGTGGTTCATTCTCGAGCTTTAAAGAAGGGGGCATAACATATACAAGAACAGAGTCCAGCAAAGGATCCATATTACTTGAAATAGAAGTACAGAAAAACCATGTGATATACCTTGCCGATTATAATGACTAATAACCGACATAACAACACAAGCAATGATGCCGGTACAGTTATTGCAATGGCAGAAAACAGCTCAACGCCCTTGATAAATCAAGACCTGTCTATGAGAAGACAACAATCAAACATCATATGCGGATATGCTGCAACGCCCGGCATATCCGCTTTGCATTTATTATCGAAAACCGCCGGCTAAGCCGGCGGTTTTCGATAATAAAAACATATTTTATGATTCACGCGTTTTCGGGCGCGTCCAGCGGGTCGAGCACGCGGTATTCGCAGTAGCCCGGCAGACAGTTCCAGACGCTCGTGTCGGCATCTGCGCCGACGATAAAGCCGCAGCCGCCGCCGCTCGTGCGCATGGCGCCGCGGGGGACTGCATCGGGGATGACGTCCACATAGACAAACCGGCGCGCCGGCGCAGCCTTCGCGTCCGGCTCGTCCGACTCGGCGCGGAACACGGGCGGACAAGTGCCGTTGATGGCCTCGATGACGTCGGAGACGATGGCCGAAGCCGTCGGAAGCGCGCCCGCGCCGCGGCCGTAGAGCACCACCTCGCCGACCGCCGTGCCGATGATCGAAACGGCGTTGAACACGTCCTCGGTCGCGCTCAGCAGGCTCTCGAACGGGACAAGGCAGGGTGCGGTATACGTCTCACCGTTTTCGTACACGCCGAGCAGCTTGAGCGAATAGCCGAGCAGCGCCGCCGCCTCGGTGTGTTCCGGCAGGATGCCGCGGATGCCCTCGATGGCCCGGCAGTCGCGCAGGCGGACGCTTCTCCCCGACACGATCGAGGCGAGGATGCAGATCTTGCGCGCCGTGTCCAGCCCATCGACGTCGGCGGACGGGTCCTTTTCGGCATAGCCCCGCTCCTGCGCGATGCGCAGCGCGTCGTCGAAGGACATCCCGTCGACGCGCAGGCGGGTGAGAATGTAATTGGTCGTGCCGTTGAGGATGCCTGCGATCCGGCGGATGCCGTTGGCCCCGAAGGAGCCGTGCAACGTGGAAATGAGCGGAATGCCGCCGCCCACCGCCGCCTCGTAGAGATAATACACGCCGTTTTGCCGCGCCGTCTCGGTCAGCTCGCGGCCGTATTCCTCCACGACGGCCTTGTTGCTGGTCACCACGCTCCGGCCCGACTCCAGCGCCGCCTTGGAAAACTCGTACGCCGGATGCAGGCCGCCCATCGTCTCCACAACCACGCGGATATCGGGGTCGCCGAGGATGCAGGCGAAGTCGTTCGTCACCACGCCGCGCAGCGGGTGCGTGTCAAAGGTGCGCAGGTCCAGCACGCGCTTGATGCGGAGCGCTTCGCCGCCGAGGCTGCGCGCGATGTGCGGGCCGTTGCCCGCGATGACCTCGTACACGCCGTTGCCGACGGTGCCGAGACCGAGTACAGCAATATCAATCATCGGTTTTTTTCATACCTTTCTCAAAACAGACGCCGCTGCCGCACCGCAATGCGGACGGGCCCCTGTTCACGGTTTTGCTTCGAACGCGCCGCCCGTGCGGCCCGTCCGTATATGAGTCTGTATTTACGCTTGCTTGAACGCTTAAAATCAAAAGAGAGCCGGACCGCGTCCGCACGGCACCCGTTCCCGCCGCCGGAAAAGCAGCGGGCCGCGTCCCCGCCGGAAAACGCGCGGCATAGGCATACGGCGCGCCGGCCATAAGCAGAAGAGCGGCGCCGGAGACGTCCGGGCAGCGCCCGTTCGGTAAAAAGGCCGCCCCGCGGCTTCCGCAGCATACGGCAGGCCGGCCTGTCCGCGCCGCGCACGTCGGCACAGCACAGCAAGAGTCAGCGTTCGCCGCGCCCCATCGGTACGCCGCGGCAAGGGTATTGCGGATGGCTATTTCTACGGAAGCTCTCCACATAAGAAAACTGTCTGCGCCTTATCCTCCGGCATCCCACAGCAATGGAGTTAGTGTGCGCCGCGCCCCGCGCGGCATAGGGGCCGCCTCCGGCATCCCGCGGCAGCCGAAAAAGCGAAGCACAAGCTTCGGTTTTTCGGGAGTTAGTGTGTACCGCGCCCCGCGCGGTACAGGAACTGTCTGTACCATTCCCGCCGGCATCCCACGGCAGCCGAAAAAGCGAAGCGCGAGCTTCGGTTTTTCGGGAGTTAGTGTGCGCCGCGCCCCGTGCGGCATAGGCGCTGTCTGCGCCTCATCCGCCGGCATCCCACAACGGCCGAAAAAGCGAAGCGCAAGCTTCGGTTTTTCGGGAGTTAGTGTGTACCGCGCCTCGCGCGGCACACACTAACTCCATTATAGCATACGAAAGCGCGTTTTTCAAGTAAAAAGCCCCAATCCGCGCATATTTTTTTGATAAAACGATTTACATTTGCAAAAAAGTATTGTATAATAGAAAAAGTTTTTCGTTTATCGCTTTTGAGCGGCGCCGCCGGCTGCGCGCGCCGCGTCCGACCTCGTTCGTGAAAGGAGGAGGCAACAATGATTGTACTCAAGGAACTGCCGAAAGCGGCAGCGCAGCGGCTGGCCGAGCGCGGACTCGACGTCAAGACGGCGCTGCTGACCATGCGCGCCGACCTCGGCAGCGATCTGGTGCTCAAGGACGTTTACGTCGCGCTGTTCGCCGACCGGCTGTGCGTGCTGGAGGGCTCTGTCGTCATCAGCAGGCCGTCGCGGCTGCGGCTGGCCGACGCGAGGGACCGCGAAGCGGCCTTCGCCGAGTCGAAATATACGGAATATGAAAAGGAAAAGCTGACGGAGGTACATGTAGAGACGCTCGTCAGCAGCGGCTTGGCCGTCGGCAAATACGACGGCGTCGAGACCGAGCTGTTCCGCTTCACCAACACCTGCAGGCACGACGCGAACGTGCTCTGCGACGCCTACGGCAGTCTGCTGCGCGACGGGAAGGTGGACGAGGAAAAATTCCGCAAGGAAACCGAAGCCAACCATTACTGCCCCAAGTGCGGAATGCGCTACCCCGACCCCGAGCGGAAGGTCTGTCCGAAATGCATGGACAAGGTGCGGCTGGTCAAGCGGCTGGGCGGGATGTTCGTCCGCTACCGCGGCTACATCGCGATGGTGATGTTCACGTTCGTGATGATCACCGCGCTCGGCGTGCTGACGCCGTACATATCCAACACCGTCTTCTACGACGACGTGCTTACCGAGGGCGGGCGCTTCTACGGCGAAATCGGGAAAATGGTGCTGCTGATTGTCGGCGTGCGCATCGTTTCGCTGCTCGTCTCGCTGGTCAACGGCATTATTTCCGCCAAGGTCGCCGCCGAGCTGGTGTACGACCTGAAGAAAACGATCTTCAACGCCATCAGCTCTCTTTCGCTCTCCTTCTTCTCCAACCGCCAGACCGGCGGTCTGATGACGCAGGTCAACAACGACGCGACCACGATTTACTGGTTCTTCTGCGACGGGTTCCCCTACTTCGTCACCAATGCGCTGCAATTCATCGTGGTGCTGGTCATTATGTTCGCCACCGACTGGCTCCTCACGCTCTACACCTTCATCACGGTGCCGCTGTTCTTCCTCTGCTTCAAGCTGGCGTTCGCGATGTTCGACAAGCTGCACGCGAAGGCCTATTCGCGCCGGCGCTCGTTCAACTCCCTCATCTCCGACGTGCTCAACGGCATGCGCGTGGTCAAGAGCTTCGCGCGCGAGAACGAGGAGCGCGAGCGGTTCGAGCGCCGCTCGGTCGCGTCCGCGCAGGCGGACACCGACATCGGCGTGCAGAGCAACACCGTGTTCCGCGCGATGACCTTCCTGATGCGCATCGGCTCGGTCGTCGTCTGGGGCGTCGGCGGCTGGCAGGTGATGCAGGCGACGGGCGAGATGAGCTACGGCACGCTGATGGCCTTCATCGCCTACGTCAATATGATTTACGGCCCCATCGAGTTCTTTGCGGACGCCGTCAACTGGTGGGCCGAGTGCCTGAACGCGCTCCAACGCCTGTTTGAGATTCGGGACGCCGTACCCGAGGTGCGCGAGTGCGCGCATCCGGTGACGCCCGAGCACGTCCGCGGCGACGTGGAATTCCGCAGCGTCTGCTTCTCCTACGTTGAGAACCGGCAGGTGCTCGAAGACATTTCGTTCACCGTGCCGGCGGGCAGCACGCTGGGCATCGTCGGCCACACGGGCGCGGGCAAAAGCACCATCGCCAACCTGCTCACGCGGCTGTACGACCCGAAGTCAGGCGAGGTCCTCATCGACGGCATCAACCTGCGGGAGTTGTCCTTCACCGCGCTGCACGGGATGATTGCCATCGTCTCGCAGGAGACCTACCTGTTCCGCGGCACGATTATGGAAAACATCCGCTACGCGCGCCCCGACGCGACCAACGAGGAGGTCGTCAACGCGGCCAAAATCGCGTCGGCGCACGATTTCATCATCAAATACCCCGACGGCTACGAGACGATGGTCGGCTTCGGCCACAAGGACCTGTCCGGCGGCGAGCGGCAGCGCATCTCCATCGCGCGCGCCGTGCTCAAGGACCCGAGCATCCTCATCCTCGACGAAGCGACGGCCGCGATGGACACGCAGACCGAGCGTCAGATTCAGTCGGCGCTTAACCGCCTGACCGAGAACCGCACGACCATCATCATCGCCCACCGCCTCTCCACCCTGCGCGACGCCGACCGGCTCATCGTCATCGAAAACGGGAAAATGCCCGAAGCGGGCACCGCCGTCGAGCTGCTGGAGAAAAAGGGCGTGTACTACAAGCTGTACAAGATGCAGGCCGAGGCGCTCAAAACCATCGGCATCGAGGAATAGGCGCGCGGCCCGGACGGGCCGGACCGACCGCGCAGCCGGCTTTTGTTTTTCAGAAAGGAAGGCGCAAAGCGTATGAAAAACGATTTTCTGGACATTGTCAAGATCACCTATTTTACGCCCGAAAACGCAAAATTCTACCGCACGCAGGGCGGGTTCGCGGGGCTGAACGCGTTTCTGGAGAAGCGGACCGCCGACGGGCCCGCCGACGACCTGAAGGAGCAGGAGGCGCAAGGCGAACGCGTCTGGCAGGACTTAGGGCGCGTGTTCTTCCACCGCGCGTTCCCGTACGAGCTGCCCGAGGAATTCATCTCGGTGCTCGACAAGGACTCGAAGGAGTACGGCATCATCCGCCGCATCTCCGATTTCGACGAAGAGAGCGCCGCCATCATCCGCGCGGAGCTGGCGCGGAAGTACTTCGCGCCGCACATCACGAAGATCAACTCGCTCAAGGAGCGGTTCGGCTACTCCTACTGGGAGGTCGAGAGCGACCGCGGACCGTTGTCGTTCGCGATACACGACACCTTCCGCAGCATTTCCAAAATCACCGAAAGCCGCGTCGTGCTCACCGACGTCGACGGCAACCGCTACGAGATCGACGACGTGCTCGCTCTCGACAGCAAAAGCTACCGCAAGCTCGAACTGTACCTCTGACAGACCCGCGGCAGAAGCAGGGAAGGAAAGGAAGTGTTTTTCCCTATGTCCGATACGTCGCAAACACCGTACACGCCGGCGGAGGCGGCCTTCGCCGCGCGGGTCTCGAAGGAGGCCGGCGCCGAAGCCGTATTCGTCTTCGCCTATAACCTGACCTTTGACAACGCATACACCGACGGCCTCGCGGCCATCGCCGGAAGCGCGCTGTACTGCGCTTCGTCGCCCGATTCGGCGCTGGAGAAGCTCGACGTGCCGGCCGGCTCGGAATTCCGCTATGTGCAGTCGGTCGGCTGCGCGTCCATCGAATACGAGTCGGAGGGCGCCGCCGCCGAGCTGCTGCGCACCGATATGCGCCACGCGCGCGCGTTCCAGAACGCGGTGATGCTGCTGCGCGCGCTGAGCGAGGGCCGCACGGTCTCCGCCGAGCCGAGCGTATCCCGCACCCGCTGTCCGAAGTGCGGCAGGCCGTTTCCGCGCGGAGGCGGCACGGTCTGCCCGCACTGCGTCGACCGCAAAAAGCTGCTGCGCCGGCTCTGGCCGTTTGCAAAGCCGAGCCTGAAGCCGCTGCTGGTCGCCGTGCTGCTCTTTTTCGCCGTCAGCGCGCTCGACGTGCTGATGCCGGTGCTCAACCGCATCCTCATCGACGACTACATCAACAAGCCCGGCGCGCCGACGAGCGGCTTCTTCGCAGTCATCGCCGCCATCGCGGCCGTACTCTTTTCCAGCGCGCTGTTCTCGATCATCCGCAGCGTGCTGATGGTCAAAACCGGCAACAAAATCATCGTCCGCGTGCGCGAGGCGGTGTACGCCAAGGTGCAGCAGCTTTCGCTGGCCGGCATCACGCGGCACACGGCAGGCGATCTGATCACCCGCATCACGAACGACACGAAGGTAATGCGCGATTTCGTCGTGGACACGACGGTTGATCTGATTCAAATGCTGCTGCTGTTTGTTTCCGTCGTCGGCGTCCTGTTCGCGATGGACTGGGTGCTGACGCTGATGATCCTGATCCCGATGCCGCTGGTGATGCTGATCTTTTACGCCTGCCGTCGGCGGATGAATCTGCTGTACCGTAAGCAATGGCAGTCGGAGAGCGCGGTCAATACGCTGCTGCACGACGTGTTCTCGGGCATCCGCGTGGTCAAGGTGTTCGGCACCGAAAAGCGCGAGGAGGAGCGGTTCGACAAGGCCGCCCGGCGCGTGGCGGACATCTCGCAGAAGAATGAGACGACCTGGAACCTGCTGATGCCGCTTGCCAATTTCCTGATGGGCATCGGCGAGTACGCAGTGCTGCTGTTCGTCGGCGCGAAGGTCATCGAGGGCGAGATGACGCTCGGCGCGCTCAGCCAGTTCCTCACCTACGTCGGGATGCTGTACGGTCCCATCCGCTGGGCGGCGTTCATCCCCCGCCGGCTGACCCACGCGATGACCTCGATGGCCAAAATCTTCGAGCTGCTCGACGAGGAGCCGGACATCCGCGACCTGCCCGAAGCGTGCGAGGACGAGATTTGCGGCAACATCGAATTCGACAACGTCAGCTTCGGCTACAACGACTATGAATATGTGCTCAAAAACATCAGCCTGCGCATCGAAAACGGCGAAATGATCGGCGTCGTCGGCCGCAGCGGCGTGGGCAAGAGCACGATGATCAACCTCATTATGCGCCTGTACGACGTCAACCGCGGCGTGCTGCGCATCGACGGGCGGGACATCCGCAGCTATTCGCAGCATGCGCTGCGCGAACGCATCGGCGTCGTGCTGCAGGAGACCTACCTGTTCAAAGGGACGATTTACTCCAACATCGCCTACGCGCGCCCGGGCTGCGGCTTTGAGGACGTGCTGCGCGCGTCGCGGCTGGCCAACGCGCATCAGTTCGTGATGAAGCAGCCGGACGCCTACGACAGCATCGTCGGCGAGCAGGGCCACACGCTCTCGGGCGGCGAGCGGCAGCGCGTCGCCATCGCGCGCGCGGTGCTGCGCGACCCGCGCATCCTCATTCTCGACGAGGCGACCGCCGCGCTGGACACCGAGACCGAGAAGCTGATTCAGGACGCCATCAACTCGCTCACGCAGGGGCGCACGACCATCGCCATCGCGCACCGGCTGTCCACGCTGCGCAACGCGACGCGGCTGGTCGTGCTCGAAAAGGGCAGCATCGAGGAATCCGGCACGCACGAGGAGCTGATGCAGCGGCACGGCCGGTACTACGGGCTGGTCATGGCGCAGCGCCAGATGAGCAAAATGATTCGGAAATAGTCCCGGCGCTTTGGCGGGAATGCCACTTGACAAAACCGCCGTGTTGCTGATACAATAATAAGGAAATGATAAAATTATAAGGAAAGCGGGCTTGAGAGCGGTTATGATGGACAATCAGAGCAAGACAATGGATAAAATCGTCGCCTACTGCAAGGGCAGAGGCTTTATCTTCAGCGGCAGCGAGATCTACGGGGGGCTGGCGAATTCGTGGGACTACGGCCCGCTCGGCGTGGAGTTGAAGAACAACGTCAAGCGCGCGTGGTGGAAGCGCTTCGTGCAGGAAAGCCCGTACAACGTCGGGCTGGACAGCGCCATCCTGATGAACCCCGAGGTCTGGGTCGCGTCCGGGCATGTGGTCAACTTCAACGACCCGCTCATCGACTGCAAGCACTGCCGGATGCGCCACCGCGCCGACACGCTCGTCGAGGACTGGAACAAGAAGCACGGCGTCGAGATGAAGGTCGACGGGATGAGCAACGACGCGCTGTACGAATACATCACCGGCCACGGCGTGACCTGCCCGGGCTGCGGCAAAAGCGAGTTCACGCCCATCCGCAAGTTCAATATGATGTTCAAGACCTTTCAGGGCGTGACCGAGGACAGCCAGTCGGAGGTCTATCTGCGCCCCGAGACGGCGCAGGGCATCTTCGTCAACTTCAAGAACGTGCAGCGCACCACGCGCCTCAAGGTGCCCTTCGGCATCGCGCAGATCGGCAAGTCCTTCCGCAACGAGATCACGCCGGGCAACTTCACCTTCCGCACGCGCGAATTCGAGCAGATGGAACTGGAGTTCTTCTGCAAGCCGGGCACCGATCTGGAGTGGTTTGCGTACTGGAAGGATTTCTGCAAAAAATTCCTGCTCGACCTCGGTATGCGCGAGGAATCGCTGCGTCTGCGCGACCACGACAAGGAGGAGTTGAGCCACTATTCCAACGCGACGACCGACTTCGAGTTCCTCTTCCCGTTCGGCTGGGGCGAGCTTTGGGGCGTGGCCGACCGCACCGATTTCGACCTGAAGGCGCACGCCGAGCACAGCGGGCAGGATATGAGCTACTTCGACCCCGAGGACAACTCGAAGTACATCCCCTACGTCATCGAGCCGTCGCTCGGCGCCGACCGCGTGACGCTGGCGCTGCTCATCGACGCCTATGACGAGGAGGAACTGGGGAAGGACGGCGCGAGCGACGTCCGCACCGTGCTGCGCATCCACCCCGCGCTCGCGCCGGTGAAGGCGGCCGTGCTGCCGCTGTCCAAGAAGCTCGCCGGCCCCGCGCAGGCGCTGTGCGAGAAGCTGTCCAAGCGCTTCTTCACCGAGTACGACGACAGCGGCTCCATCGGCAAGCGCTACCGCCGCTTCGACGAAATCGGCACGCCGCTGTGCGTGACCTACGATTTCGACAGCGAGACCGACGGCTGCGTGACCGTGCGCGACCGCGATACGATGGCGCAGGAGCGCATCCCGATCGAGGCGCTGGAGGCGTACATCGACGCCCGCATCGGCTTCTGAGACGCAAACAAAAAAACAGAGCAATACGCATACAGGAAAGGGTAAGGTGTGGATCTATGGAGAACAACAAACGGCCGGAGACGATGGCGCGCATCACCACGGAGGCGCTGGCGGCGCAGTTCATCGACGAGCAGGTGCGGGAAATCCGCGCGCAGGTGGGCGATAAACGGGTGCTGCTGGCGCTGTCCGGCGGGGTCGATTCGTCGGTCGTCGCGGCGCTGCTGCTGCGCGCTATCGGGGACAAGCTGACCTGCGTACACGTCAATCACGGCCTGCTGCGCAAAGGCGAGCCGGAGCAGGTGGTCGAGGTGTTCCAGAAGCAGCTGGGTGCGAATCTCGTCTATGTGGACGCCTCCGAGCGCTTCCTGGGCAAGCTGGCCGGCGTGGCCGATCCGGAGCAGAAACGGAAAATCATCGGCGCGGAGTTCATCCGCGTGTTTGAGGAAGAGGCCCGCAAGCTCGAGGGAATCGAGTTCCTCGCGCAGGGCACGATTTATCCCGATATCGTGGAAAGCGGCACCAAAACCAACAAGATGGTCAAGTCCCATCACAACGTCGGCGGTCTGCCAGACGATCTGCAGTTCCAGCTGGTGGAACCGCTGCGGCAGCTCTTCAAGGACGAGGTCAGGGCCTGCGGCCTGGCACTCGGACTGCCCGAGAGCATGGTATACCGCCAGCCCTTCCCGGGTCCGGGACTCGGGGTGCGCTGCCTCGGTGCGATCACACGGGACCGGCTCGAAGCGGTTCGGGAGTCCGACGCTATTCTCCGGGACGAGTTCCAGAGGGCGGGCCTGAACAAGACCGTTTGGCAATATTTCACCATTGTGCCGGAATTCCGTTCAGTCGGCGTGCGGGGCGGTGCACGCAGCTTTGAATATCCGGTTATCCTCCGGGCGGTCAATACTGTCGACGCGATGACGGCCGAGGTCGAGGAACTCGCCTGGCCGGTGCTCCATCGGGTGACCAACCGGATTCTCAGCGAAGTTCCGGGCGTCAACCGGGTGTGCTACGATCTTTCACCGAAGCCCGTCGCCACCATTGAGTGGGAGTAAAGTGCCTGCCCAACAGACGTTCTGCAGGGCGAAACACAGAAATGGATAAAACGTCCCCGGTTTATACACAAACCGGGGACGTTTTTTATTCAGCTTAAGCGAGTAGTGAGATGATGCGAAGCATCATCTCACTACAAAAAGCCGCCCGCTAGGCGGGTGGGATTAAAAGCTTAAGCAAGAGCGACAACATTCCTGATATAATGACGAATGTTCAAGCCGTCAAAATAAGAAAGGAAAGGTGTCGCTCCATGGCAAACAATTTAGCACACAGCAAATGGATATGCAAGTATCACGTCGTGTTCAGTTCGAAATATCGGGGGAAATCATCTACTACCAATTAAGAGCGGATATACAGCAATATATCCGGGATTTATGTAAATGGAAAGGCGTAGAAATCATAGAAGGAAAGATGATACCGGACCATGTACATCTGCTGTTGAGTATTCCGCCGAAATACAGCGTATCGAGTTTCATGGGGTATCTCAAAGGAGCGATGATGATCTTCGAGAAACATGGAAATTTGAAGTACAAGTTCGGCAACAAGCATTTTGGGGTAACAGGATATTACGTGAGTACCGTAGGCTTCAATGAGGCGACCGTGGCAAAATACATTCGGGAGCAAGGGGAGCAGGATATGCTCGAAGACAAGTTAACGACCAAAGAATACGACAACCCTTTCAAGGGTAGCCGGTAGTCAGTCCACTACGGCTTGAACGAAGTGAAAGCCAGCGCCTTTTAGGCGCTGGCTCTCTTAAGCCCTTTTAGGGCTTCTTCATGCCACCCGTTTTACGGGTGGTCATGACTGCGAGGAGACGATGGTGATGTATTTTCACTTTCACCGATATAACGATTCTTTATCGAGGAGATCAGGCACGGTCTGGAATAGAATGCAAAAGCAACGGTCCCGTAATGCCGGGATCTCGGCTGCGGGATCCCTTTGATGTTTAAATCTGAAACCGGCTGAAAGTAAGGGATTCACCTTGCGGAACGGATAAAATCGTGGTATACTAATTCGAACATTGGATTATTCCGGCCGGGGATCTCTTCGCGCCGGGTCGTTGAAAGGTTGGAGATTGATGATGGCGAATGCGGCCAAGTCGTCCCATCTTGAGGATGTGTTGATCTTTATTCCATCTTTAAATCCGGATGAGAAGTTGCTTTTAACGATTCGTTCCCTTCGGGAGGAAGGTTTTGCCCGAATTGTGGTGCTCGACGACGGCAGCCGGGAGGACACAAAGCCCTATTTTGACCGGGCGGTGCAGGAGTACGGCTGTGAGCTGCTGCGGCATCCCATCAACCTGGGAAAGGGGAGAGCACTCAAAACGGCGTTTATGCATATTCTCAACACCTATCCGGACTGTATCGGTGTGGTGACCGTAGATGCCGAC
>ERZ827524.2317-NODE-2317-length-14060-cov-2.653624_pt1 | contig 14060 bp, 6 predicted proteins | sample MGYA00519702_ERZ827524 | MGnify/ENA primary metagenome ERZ827524 (study PRJEB31778, sample SAMEA3449341) | human gut metagenome | biome: human gut; feature: human-associated habitat; material: faeces | place: United Kingdom | collected 2010/2012 ...
TGCCGGTGGACGTATCCGTTGCTACATAGGAGTAGCCGGAGGGAAGCTCGGGGTATTCGCCGGTATACCGTTCCTCCTGCAGCGCGTTGTTGAGCAGAACGCGGATGCCGTTCTTATACACCGATACGCTGTCTGGCTCAGGCAGCGTGCGGTCGCGGTCGATGCGGGTCATGAAATATCCTGCGGCGCAGAGCAGCGCCGTAAGGCCGCAGAGCAGGCACAGGATAAAGGCGGCGGCGCGCGCCGCCGCGCTGTGGGTCAGCTTTTTCATTTTTTCATTTCCTCCAGCTTATAGCCTTTGCCCCAGACGACTTTCAGATAGCGCGGGTTGGCGGGGTCGATCTCCAGCTTTTCGCGCAGATGGCGGATGTGCACCGGCACCGTTCCCTCCGCGGAAAACGGTTCGTCCTTCCAGACGCGCCGGTAGATATCGGCGCTCGAAAACACCTTGCCGGGGTTTTCGAGCAGGAGACGGAGAATGTCGTACTCCGTCGGGGTGAGCGTTACCTCCTCGCCGTCGAGCGTGACGCTCTTGCGCTCGTCGTCCATGGCGATGCCGCCGAGCGTGAGCGCGGTGCTTTTCTCCGGCATGCCGCCGAGCTGGGCATAGCGCCGGAGCTGCGCCTTGACGCAGGCAAGGACCTCAAGAGGGTTGAAGGGCTTGGTGATATAATCGTCCGCGCCGACGGTGAGACCGAGGATCTTATCGTTGTCCTCGCTCTTGGCGGTGATGAGGATGACCGGAACGTTGCTCTGCTCGCGCAGCTTTGCCGTCGCCGTCATGCCGTCCATGCCGGGCATCATGACGTCCATGAGCACGAGCTGTACTTCCTCGCGCTGCATGAGCTCGAGCGCCGCTAAGCCGCTGTCGGCCTCACAGACGGCGTAGCCCTCGCCCGTAAGATAGATGCGCAGCGCGTTCCGGATATCGCGCTCGTCGTCGCAGATGAGTATTTTGTACATGGCTCTTCCCCTCTCTCGTTTACAGCTACAGCATAGCATCCCCGGCTTTAATAATAAAGATGGGATTTCTTTAAGATTTGCTTAATCTGTAAAAAGAGGCCCCCTTGTGCAAAGGGGGCTGTCAGCCGTCAGGATAACTGAGTGATTGTTCTCTTTCGGAACACTCTGTGCTCTGCAATTCCTCCGTCAAAACCTGCGGTTTTGCCACCTCCCTTTACACAAGGGAGGCATTTGAAAAGCCCGACCATCTTCGGATGGCCGGGCTTTGTGGGTTTATTCGGTTTTCGTTGTTTCGGTCGTTTCCTTTTTCGGGAATTCGGTGATCTCGCCGCGGCTGTACTGCCAGATGAGTTCGGCGTCTTCCATCGTCACTTTCCCGTCGCCGTTCACGTCCGCGTATTTGATCTCCATCTCCGTCAGCGTGAAGCCGCCGGCATTCTTTCTTTCGGTATTGCGCACGTGCTCGGCCACTTTCGCGGCATCCTCGGCGGTGATATTGCCGTCGGCGTCCACGTCGCCGGGGATCGACGGCGCGATCGTAAGAGCGATCGTCACCGACGGCGGATCGACCGGGTACTTTGAGCCGCCCTGACCGTCCTTATCCTGATACATGACGTGCTCGAAGCGGATCTCAAACGCACTGTCCGTGCTGCCGAGCGGCTGCTGTGAGAATGTGACGTACTGCGTCACATCGCGCTCAAAGCCGTTTTTGTAAACCGCCGTGATCTTCATGCCGGCCGGATCGAACGTCTCCCCGGCGCGGTAGGCGAGCTTGTCGGGCTGCCCGTCCACGCGAAGCTCCGTGATGACGCTGCCGAGCGCCATCATATACGCCGAGTCGTTCTTGAAGTAGATCGTGCCGGAGGCGTCGGTGATCGGGCTGCAGATGGCATACTGCGCCTGATTTCCGTCGGGCGTGAAGAGCACCCCCGCGGTCTCGTAGGAGATTTCCTTCCCGCCCTCGATCGCCGTTTCCGTCACGGTGATGTCGGCGCGCGTCTGGCCGGGCTTGTCGCGGAGAACGCGCAGCTTGCCGGGCGTGTAGTTATCGAAGAAGTACACATACACCGTGCCGTCGCCCTCGTTATAGGCGGTGGTGAGAAGGCCGCTCGTCTGGGGATAGCCCTGCGTGCGCACCGTGTAGGCGATCTTCCAGCTGTTGAGATCGATCACGGTGATGTTGTGGCCGGAATATGCCTTGAACTGGCCGACGCCGGAGACGCCGATGTATGCGCGGCCATTATAGATGACCGGGGTGCACGTGCTCATAGCAGGGTTCTTCGCGTCGTTGGCGTAGTTATAGAGCTTGATGTGCCGGAGATCGCTGAGCTCGCCGTTTTCGGACACGGCAGCGCTGTAGAAGTAGCCGCCTTTCGTTGTGAAGTACGCGCGGCCGTTATCGTAGGTCACGCTGCTGCGCGCGTCGCCCGGATGCGGAAGCCGGATCGAGCTGATGAGCTCGCCGGTTCGGGGGTTGAGCGAGAGAATGCTCGCGTAGCCGCTCGTATAGCCGGAATCGCCGTCGTCCGTCGGGATGAGGACATAGTTGTCCGCCACATACGCGCCCGCCCAGTAGAAGCCGCCGAGACTCCTGTACTGCCAGGTGGGGAGCTTTTCCTCGTCGCCCCTTGTCGGGTCTTCATCCGTCACGGACAGGCACGCGAAGTTTGCGTTTTCCTTTTCGCCCTGCCAGAAGCCGGTGTAGATATAGCCGTTATGGTAGTAGATCGGGCAGTTCGGCTGGCCGCCGAGTGAGTCCCGGTAGATCCAGAGCGATTCGAGCGTATCAGCGTCGAACGCCTGCACGCCGCCGTCCGAGAGTCCGACAAAGAGCATGCCCTCGGCATACGTCGGGCTGTTGATGGCAAAGGACGATCTGTGATCCATCTTCCCCTTGCTCTCGATCTCGCCGGTCACGACGTTCAGCTTATAGATTATGTCCTTGGCGTAGGTATAGAGATGATCGCCCACAAGGATCGGACAGCCGCAGGCGTCGGCGCTGTAGTTCTCGCCGAGCTGCGTCGCCCAGTAGAGCACCGCGTCCTCCGCCGTGGTGGGCGTTTTAGCATTCACCACGCCGTTATTATATTCGTCCGCGCGGAACGACGGCCAGACCTCGGCCATCGGCTCATACGAGCGCTCCGGCGCTTTTTCGAGCGTCACAGTGACTGTCTCCGCCGTATCCGGCACAGTGTAGGACATTTCCTGTACGCCGGCATACCCGTTCCGGGTCACGGTGTAGCGGAAGCTCGCTCCCGGCGGAAGCATCGCCGTGCCGGTATCGTCGGTATAGACGCAGCTGCCGGTATCGTTGTTCACGAGGAACACGTTGGCATCGGACGGCGTCACGGCAAACGCGATCGCCACCGGCTGCTTCTTGACAAAGTGGAGGTTATAGACCGTGGAAACGACGTTCGCATCGCTGTGCAGCACTTTGACGGCGATGGTCTCCCGTGCCTTGTCGGGATCGAGCGCCACAGTCACGCCCTGGATATCTGCGCAGCGCTCGCCGCCGATGTCCGCAGCGTAGCCGCCCGAGGCGGCGTACTGCGCCGTCACCGTCGCCGACGCGGTCGTGTTGGCGACCTGCATGTAATAGTCCGTTACATTGCCGTTGAAGGTGATCCTGGTGCTATCGGCGTCGGTAAACGAGAGTGTTTCCCCGTCGGCGGCGACCGTAAGGCTCTTGAGATGCAGGCTGCGGACAAGGAAGAGCGTGTAGTCCTGATAGTAAGTGGTACCGCCGCTCGTTTTGGACGCGCGCAGCGTCAGCGTGCGGGCGGTGCCGCCGGTCTGGATAAGGTTGATGAGCCGCGTTGCACTGCTGCCGCCGACGGCGGCGGTGACGGGCGTTTCCTTGATGCCGTTGACAAGGCCGGTGGAATTTTCCACGTTGTCGTGGATGGCCGTCACGGTATAGCCGCTGGCTGCGGTTGCCTGGGCGTACATGCGGCTGATCGTGTCCGCGATCACATAGCGCACGCTGTGCGTACCGGCCGCGAACGGCGTTTCCGGCTTGAACTCGTTCCGGGTGGAGGAAGACAAATTGTCAAAGAGTGCCGCGGCCGTGATCGCGTCCGCCGTTATGGGCGAGGCCGCTTTCACGGTGAGACCGTCCGAAGCCGTAAACACAGCGGAGGCGTGGTACCACACATCCTTCGTCGTGACGCAGGTATAGGAGCCTCCCGGGATGAGTGCATAGCTCCCGTCCGCTGAAGCGGGAATGGCGTTGCCCGCCGCGTCGCGCACCTCCGCGGTGCAGCCATCCGGCACGGTGAGCTTGACATTTGCCGCCGTGCGGCGCGTGATATGCAGCGTATACTTCGTCGTCTGGCCGTTCGCGGAAACGGAGATCTCCGCGTCGGTACCCGCCGTCGTCTGGACTTTGCCGGTGCCGGAGACGGTGTAGCTCTCGCCGTAGCCCTCGGCGGCGAGAAGGATGCTGTCCGTCACGGCGGTCAGGGTATATTCGTTCGTATAGGGGTCAAAAACCGGCTCGACGATCTGCGGCGTTCCGTCCGGCGCTTTCACGGTGACGGACTTAAGCGTCGGTATGCGCACGATGTGCATCGTGTACGTCTGCACCTGCATGTAGCCGTCCGCGCCCGTATAGCGTCCCTCGAGCGGCACGGTGATGCCGTCCATGCCGAAGCCGATGCACTGCACCATGCTCGTATAGATCGAATCCCAGGAGCGCGTCGTTTCCGAGGCATCCTTCCCGGTGTCGGCATAGGCGTATACCGTGCACAGCTTGGTGTTTTTCTCATCCGGGACATCACCCATCTGCGCGTTGAGATAAAGGAACGTCGTGCAGTCCGGCACATAGAATGTCCCCTCATTCGTTCCGGCGTACGCGGAATGGTAGATCTCCTTATCGAACGCCGGGGAGCCGAAATTCCGGCTCAGGCGCACGGCGTCAAACCACTGGCCGTGCGGCAGCGTCACGGCCACCGCCCCGGCGGGGCTTCCCTCGCCGGCGGTGAGCGTGCCGCGGACGCTGTTGCAGCCGCCGTCCGTCACCTCAAAGCTGTATTTCCCAGCGATAACGGAGATGGACGCGCCGTCCGCTTCCGTCACGTTGCCGTAGCTGTCGGTCATGCGGATATGGGATTTGGCCGGAGACGCGCCGTTCTGCGTGGGCGCAAACGTCACGGTGTACTTTGTCCCGGCAAGCAGCGCCTCGTATTCCTTCACGGCGGCGTTGAGTCCGGCAAGAAGTGCGTCGGCCTCCTCCGCGGAGGCGGTGCGGAGGCCCGTGAGCGCGGCGTCGTATGCCTCGGCCGCGGGGCCGTAGCTCTGCACATTGTTCGTCATTTCGGCGAACTTGCCGAGACCGAGGATGAGCGCGGTCACGGAGGCGCTGTTCTGCCCCATCGTCTCCGTAAAGGCCAGAACGTTGATCTTCTCCGCAGGAACGGTCAGATCATAGTCGTTATCGCCGATCGTATAGTCGTGGAAGCGCACGAAATTTGCGCTGACCCCTTCGATCGCCTCGACGGATGCCTTGTCCGCGCCCTGAAATTTGAAATCGAACCCGCTCGATTCGATGGCGTCGAGGACCGACTGCCCGGCGGTATACGTCACACGCGTCGGGGCGATGACCGTTTTCTGGTTCGTCACAACGCTCAGATAGAAATACCCCGGCTGCGAATCCGTCGCCGCCGCCGGTACCGGCAGCGCCGACAGCATCAGGCAGAGCGCGAGCAGCAGCGCCGCGATCCGTTTGCTTCCCATCAGTTTCTTCATTTGGTCCTTTTCTCCTTTTACAGATACAGGCATTCGATCCAGCGGTATACGAGCTTCTGTCCGAAGCTCCAGCGGTGCCGGCACGCATCGAGCACCGTGCGGACATATTTCTTCATGGCATCGCGCTGCGCGTCCGTCATGGCGTGCGCGCTGAAGAGCGCCTCGCGGTTGAGGTCTGCCGCCTCCGCCCCGCCGTCAAGCTCGTTTGGCGCGAGACTCGTGCGGCGCAGCAGCGCCGCGGCGTAGCCGTAGAGCGCGGCGATCGCGCCGCGGTTATCCAGCCGCTCGATCCTTTGCAGCGCCGCGCGCAGCTTCCGCCGCCGCAGCAGCACGAAGAGCGCCGCGGCCAGCAGCACGAGCAGCGGCAGAAGGATCGCCGTTACATAGCTCGGCACGCGGAAGTGGCGGAGCATGCCGCCGTTTTCGGTGATATCCTCGGGCGTGTTGTCCTCTGGCGGCTCGGGCTCGGTCTGGCTGTAGTAGCGCTCGGTCTTGAGGCCGGTGCCGGGACCGGCGTTGAGCTCCTCGTCATCGGTGTAGCCGGGCGTCGTTTCAAACGGGATCCAGCCGACACCGTCGAGATAATACTCCGCCCAGGCGTGAGCGTTTCTCTCCGTGAGAACGATCCGCTCCCCGGCGGCATAGCGCCCGGCTTCCTCGGCGGAGAGGAAATACCCCTCGACATACCGTGCCGGAACACCGAAGTATCGGAGCATGAGCGCCGCGGCGGTCGCGTAATGCACACTGTAGCCGCTGCCGGAGCGTTCGAGCGCATAGGTGAGAAAGTCGGTGTCACCGGTGTAGCTCACGACGCTCTCGCTGTAGGTCAGACAGCTCTCAAGCGTTTGCAGGATGATGTCCTTGATCTGCGAGAGCGTGCGCTTCTCCGCAGGGAGATCGAGCGCGCGGCCGATGGCCGCCGCCGCCTCGTCCGGCAGCGCGAGATAGTTCGCTTCGGCATACGCGCGGTAGTCCGCTTCCAGTTCGAGGAACGCCTGCACGTCCGCCCCGCGCTGGCGCACGGAGAGCGCGGACTGCGCGGTGAACCAGTCCGGCACGCTGCCGGGGATATACGAGAGCGTTTCCTCTGCCGTGCCCGGCGCGGACGCATCGCCGATGAGCGAATCGTCCAGCCCCTCCCATGCGCACAGCGCATACGGGAGATAGGCTCGCTCCCGGCAGGCCGAGAGGTTTTCCACGATCATGTCCGCCGCCGGGGTACCGGCGGCGAGCTCCGCCGTGGCGGACACAGAAGTGAGCGCGTTGAACCCGTCGGCGTGCAGCCAGTAGAAATCGTCCGCCCACGCAGCCCTCTCCGCAGCAGGGAGAGATTTCCAGGCCGTGCCGGTGTATACCTCGCCGGTCATGCCGCGAAGATAGAGCTTCTGCGTCGTGTCCATCGTGACGGCAAGCGCCGGGGTATCGTTTTTCTTCCACGCGCCGAGATCTTTGAGCTGTCCCTCCGGAAGGGAGTTTGTGTTTTCATCGTAGCGCAGCGCGTGCCATGCAAGCGCAGCGTCGGTCTGCGCCGCGGCAGGCGCGCCGCCGAGCGCGAAGACCCCCGCCGCGGCGAGAGCCGCGCAGAGGACCGCGGAGACGAGTGAGAGAGAAAACCTCTCCCCGCCGCTGCCGCGCAGCAGCCAGAGCACGAGCCCGGTGAGAAACGCCGCCGCGCCCCAGCCCGCCGGGACAATACCCGCCGCAGCGCCGAGAGCAAAGAGCCCTGCGACGATCAGCGACGGCACCGCGCCGGTGCAGAGCAGAAGCTCCGTCGCCGCAGCGAGAAAGAGCGCCGCGGCGCGCGCGTTTGCGGTGTTTTCCACGTCCCAGAGCATATGGATCCGTCCGGTCTTTTCCGGCAGGACGGAGAGGATGTCGTTGCCGAGCGCGCAGAAGCCGTCGCGCAGCGGGGCAAAGAAGATCGCCGCCGCAGCGCCGAGGACGAGCACGCCCGCGGCGAGCATCCACGGCGCGGCCTTCGTCTGCGCCAGAGCAAGCAGTGCGGGCGAGAAGGCAAAGAGGATCGCCGCAGCCGCCCAGCCGTTACTCACGCCGGACGGGAACACCGACGCCGCAGTCTGCGCGAGACCGAGCGAGAGAAGCGCCGCCGGGAGCAGCGCGGAAAGGAACGCCTTTCCCCGCGGCGGCGCGGCGGAGCGCTGCGCGCGGAGAACAAGGCCGGTCTTATGTTTCTTTTTCATTCCATAAACTCCAGATCACGCAGACGCTGCGCATAGTCCTCCGGCGTGAACCGAACGGTCCGGCACGGCGAGGCCGTCTCCGCACGTGAGCAGAGAAGGAGCGTCAGCGCGCACCGCTCGGCCAGCGCTTCGATCTCCGGCGGCACGGCGTGCGCGAAGAGCAGCACGCGGCCGTAAAAATTCTCGCCGCCCTGCCGGACGAGCTGAGCCGTTCCGCTCTCCCCCGCTCCGGCGGAGCGCACCATGCGCGGCAGCAGCGCGAGCAGCCGGTCGGTATCCGGCACTTCTTCGAGAACGTTCTGTCCTTCGCCGCTCCAGCCGAGCGTATAGGCAAAGCCCGCCTCGCTCAGGCTCTGGCAGACGGAGGAAACGCTCTCGGCAAGCGCGTCTGCCGCATCCGGCGCGAGTTTATCCGCCGCTGTCTTGTCCCAGAACACCAGCAGCGAGCGCTGGAGCGGGAGACTGGCCTCGCGGACGATGAGCCGGTCGGTCTTGGCTGTCATCTTCCAGTGGATGCGGCGCAGATCGTCGCCGGGGGCGTATTCGCGCAGCTGGAAGATCTCCGTGAGATCGTTCCCGCGGCAGCCGGGCGCGTAGCTGTCGCTCTCCTCCGGCATGGAGGAGGCGAGCGCAAGATCGATCCCGGGCGCGAACATGTCCGGCAGGGCGGTCGTGCGCGCGGCGATGTTTTCCGTTTTCAATGGTACGGCAAAAATGCCGCATATATCGAGAAAGCCTGCCTTTTCCACCGCCGCGGTGATCTGACCGCAGCGGCGGCTCTCCACGAGAAAGCGCAGCTCCTCCGTGCCCTTCGGCGGAACGGTGCAGCGCAGCAGCGTGACCGTTTCCTCGCGTGTGAGCGCGTTCACCGCGCGCACGCGGAAGAGCGCGCGCGCACTCAGCAGCGCGTCATTTTTCACGAGGAGCACCGCCTGCGCCGCGGCGCGCTTCGGCACCGTGGGCGTGAGCGTGAGCGAGAGGCGCACGCCCCGCCGCGCCGCAAGAGCGAGCAGAAGCGATACTCCCGGCAGAAGCAGCACAGCGATCGCCGCGCCCAGCCAGAGCGCGCCGCCTCCGGCGGCCCAGACCGCCGCAAGTGCCGCCGCAGCCAGAAGCCACAGCACAGCGGCGGTGATTCGGCGTGCTTTCACTTCCGGAACTCCTGCACATCCGGCTTTTTCACCTCGCCGATCATGCTCTCGATGAGCTGCTCGGCGGTATATTCGTTCAAACGGGCCTTGGCGTTGAGGATAAGACGGTGGCCGCACACGAACGGGAACACCTCCGCCACATCGTCCGGGATCACATAGTCGCGCCCGGCAAGGTAAGCGTTGGCCTTGGCCGCGCGGCAGACCGCCAGCGCACCGCGCGGGCTGACGCCGAGCGTCACGAACGCGTTGGAGCGCGTCTTTTCCACGAGACGCGCGGCATAATCGTACACGCTGTCGGCAAAGTGGACGTTCGTCACCTCGTCGATGAGCGCGAGAAGGCCCGCGATATCCGTGACGGCTTCCACCTTGTCGAGCGGGTTTTCATGGTGACGCTCGCGCAGGATCTCCGTCTGGCTCTTGAGATCAGGATAGCCCATCGAGAGCCGGATAAGGAAACGGTCGAGCTGAGAGTTCGGCAGCATCATCGTACCGGCGGAGCCGACGGGGTTCTGCGTAGCGAGCACGATGAACGGCGCGGGAAGCGCGTGCGTCACGCCGTCCACGGTGACGTTTTTCTCTTCCATCGCCTCGAGCAGCGCCGACTGCGTCTTGCTCGACGTGCGGTTGATCTCGTCGGCGAGCAGCAGATTCGTCATTACCGCGCCGGGCTTATAGGAGAGCTTCCCGGTATCCTTGTCGTATACCGAAAAGCCGATGATGTCCGAGGGCATCGTATCGGAGGTGAACTGCACGCGCGCGGTCTTGAGCCCGAGCGTTTTGGCAAAGGCCATGGCAAGCGCCGTTTTGCCGACGCCGGGCACGTCCTCCAGAAGGACATGGCCCTGCGCGAGAATGGCCATCAGCACGCGGCGGACGACGTCGTCCTTGCCGACGATAACTTTCTTTATTTCTGTCTGGATCTTTCCGGTCAGTTCGTTCATGCTCTCTTCTCCTTTTTCTTCCGGCACATGACTACAATAACAACAACGGCCACCGCAGCGGCGGCAAGGCAAAGTATAACGGTCAGCCACGGCGTCCCCGCCGGGGCTTTTTCCGGCGCGGTCTCCACTGCGGTCTGCGGCACGGCGGTCATATCGTACAGCCGCCCCGCACCGCTCCGGAGCTTCCAGAGCGCCGTGAACGCGAGCATGACCTGCTCGGTCGCCATGAAATCGCCCCGCTCATCCTCCGGCGTGTGGGCATAGCTTCCGTCCGCGCGGCGGTAGGTATTGCAGAGCGCTTCGAGAACGTTCGTTCCGTTTTTCGCAAAGCGCTCGTCCTCCGCCGGGTCGATGCCGAGCGAGCAGAGCGCAATGACGACCTGCGCGGAGCTCTCCGCGCTCGGCTGGCCCCAGTAGGCGAAAAGGCACTCCTCGGTCATCTGCGCGGCGAGCCACACGAGCGCGGCGTCCACGGCGGAGGCCGCTTCGCCATCAGCATACGGCGCGAGCGCCTGCACCGCCATGGCCGTGATGTCCGTATCCGAAGCGCCGGACACGAGACCGAAGCCGCCGTCCGGCTCCTGCGCCGAGAGGATCTCGTTCAGGATATCCTCGCGCGTATACCGGCTGCCTTTCGGCACTTCATAACCGCCGCAGTCGAGCGCGATGAGCGCGAAGATCCAGCCATTGAGCCCCTGCATGCCGAGAGAATCCCCAGCATAGTCGTAAACGCCCCCGGCAATCAGATCGACCGAGCCGTCCGTCCCGCACGCGGTGGGATCGCCGCCGAGCGCGCGCACCGTGAGTGCGGCGCGCTGCCAGTCGGTAGCGACAGGGGCCCGTCCGCTCGCCGGGAGCGGGAAGTTGGCGGAAATATATTCGTTTTCCGCGGCGAGATACGCCGCGCCGTCCTCCGCGCCGAGAAGCGCGAAGGCAATGGCCGTCCAGTCGCACACGGACGTGCCCGCGGGGAAATCTTCGCCCTGCGCGAGCAGCTCGCCGCTCACGCCCGCGAGGGACTTCTGCCCCGAGACGGCGGAGAGTGCCAGATCTCTGGCACTCTCCGCCGGGGAGGCAGCAAAGGCGCTCTGCGCAAGGCAAACAACACAAAGCAGAAGCGCAATAAGCTTTTTCACGGATCATTTCCTCCTTCCGGTTCTTCCGGTTTTGGGGGTTCTGCCGCCGGGGTCGGTGTCGGCGGCGGTTCGGGGGTGGGTGTCGGCGCGGGCATCGGTGTTGCCGTCGGCTCCGGCGTCGGCGTTGCCGTGGGTGTTGCTGTGGGTGTTGCTGTCGGCTCTTCGCTGGGCGAAGGATCCGGACTCTCCGTCGGGCCTGTCGCGGGAAGGACTTCCCGCTCCTGCTCGCCGCAGCGGACGCACTCGCGCAGGATGTAGCCGTCCTCGGTCTCCGTCGGCTCCTGCCGCTCGGTCTCCTCCATATCGCTGTGGGCGACAAATATCTCGCCCCCGCCGATGTAGCGGTAGCAGTAGGTGGAGAACTGACCGTAGTTTCCGCCGGTGGCATCGTAGCCGCCGATGTCCTTGCCGTAGGCGAGCGTAAAGCGGAGGTAAAGCACGTCGCCGTCCTGCAGATACCGCTGGGACATGCCCTTGGGAGCGTATACCGATCCGTTGATGGAGTACATCCAGCCGGAGCCGCGCGTGAAGTCAAATTCGCCGAGACTGTCGCTCGAGCGCTTCACGTTTCCGGCGCCGTCGTACATGATGCCGATGCCGTCGCGCTCTACCGTCGTCCACAGCCGTTCAGGGACCGTGCCAACGTTGATCGAGCCGGAATCCAGACTGCGGATGTAAAAGCCGATCTTTTCCGTGCCGTTATAATTGACGTTATAGCCATATTCCGGCAGCACCTTGAGAACGAGTGAGGAGATCGGCACGTCCTGCTGCACGGGTACGTCGTATATCACGTCCAGCACGCCCATGCCGACGGTCGTGGCGTCGATGACGATGGTGGCTTTGCCGATCTCGTCGCCGGTGTCGATGGCGTTGTAAGTGAGAAGGTATTCTTTGTATCTTGCCGAGCAGCCGTCCTCGTCCCAGGCGGTGATGGAGATCGTATAGGTGGCCACATCGCCGCTGTTTGGGCGTTCGAGCCACAGATCGAAGACGTAGCCGTCGTTTGTGTAGCGGACGACATCGCCGTAGCCGTCACGGACGACCACAGTCATATTCTTGCTCGGCGTGAGGCGTTTGCCGGTGTGCGTGTCCGTCACATACGGTTCAAAGCTGAAATTGTGGTTGCTTGTCACAAGCGGCCAGCTGCTCTCGTCCGGCGCGGCCATGCTGATCGACGGGGGATAATGGCCGGTCTCGGGGGTATCTTTGTCCGCCTTCTGGATGTACTGGATAGTGTAGCGCTTGGAATTGAGCGCTTTTCCGTTCTGGCGGAGCGTGATGGTTATGTAGTTCTTGCCGAAATGGAGCGGCGCTTTGTAGTCCTGCCGGCCGTTCACATAGAGGATGCTGCCGTTGCCCGTGTCCTTCTCATGGCGGAAGCGGACTTCGAGCGAGAGGCCCGTGCCGCCCTCGGCGCGCGCATAGAACGCGAGCATCCCGTCCGTCAGATCGGCGGGCGATACGGGCACGCCCGTATACTGGCCGAGATCCGTGACGATATACGCTCCTTCGGGCGTATCGTCCCCGCCGTCGTCGCCGGTGTTGCCGCCGGGATTGTCGCCCGAGCCGTGGCCGCCGTCATCGCCGCCGGTATTGTCGCCGGGGGTATCCTTCCCATCGCCGGGATCGGAGGGGCGGCTCGTCGTTCCGGGCGTCGGGCTGGGGCCGTCGGGTCCATCCGGATCGTCGGGCGCGGAGGACGGATCCGGAGATTTTTCCGGATTGTCGGGCGCAGAAGACGGATCCGGCGATCGGTCCGGCTCATCCGGCGGCGCGGAAGGGCTGGGCTCGCCGGAAAGGTCATCCGACGGCATCTCGGTATCGGAGTCGGCGCCGAGACCGGCGGCGCGGCCGGTAGACAGCGCCTCGGGCCGGAGCAGCGCCGTATTCTCTTCGCGCGGATCGGGCGGTTCGACGCGCTGCGTGCCGCTCACGGCGAACACGCAGCCGAGCAGCAGCGCCGCCGCCAGCGCAAGGCCGAGCGCACGGGAGATCGTTTGATTGTTCACATTCACGTTTCCTTTCTCCGTCTCCCCGCGCGGCGTTCTTCGTCCGCCGGGGAGCGGTAAGGCCGGGTCATCAGTTCCAGCGTGCGTAAAGCGTCATGTTCTTATCGACCGTGTCTTCGTCGAAGTCCCACGGCTGCGTGCATTCTTTGTCCTTGAACCAGCCGCCGAAGAGCGAGCCGGTCTTGAGCGGCGTGGCGGGCATTTCGATCTTTGCGCCGCGCCAGACGCGCACATCGTCAAGCTCCGTGCCGCCGAAGGTCGCAAACTGCACACGCTTGCGCAGCAGGAGAAGGAGGATCAGCAGCAGACCGATCAGGCCGAGCAGCGGCAGCAGCCACGCAAGCAGATGTCCGCCGGTCTTCTCCGACGCGTCGGTATCAAGCGGCGCGTCGCTCCAACCGGCGTAGAGGGTCATGTTGCCCTCAACGGTGTCGTTGTCGAAGTCCCAGGGGTGGGTGCGTTCGATATCGGTGAACCATCCGGCAAAGTATTTTCCCTCACGCGTCGGATCGTCCGGACGGGGGATCTTCTCGCCGTAGGGCACGCGGATCTCATCCACCTGGCTGCCGCCGTTGGGGTCAAAGCGGATGATGCACTCGCCGGAGAGGATGACCGTAACGTCGTCCTTGGTGGAGGCGTAGTGATCCACGCCGTCCCTGGTGGAGACAAAATTTGCTTTGCTGCGGATATGGGTCACGCCCGTCTCGGCAATGACGCGCAGCTGAAAGCTGCCGAGCGTCGTGGTGGCGGGCCATTGCGTGCCGCCGCCGAGAGAGAGGAAGTTCATATAAAACCGATGCATCCCGTCAACGAGAGCGACCTGCGACTTATCGATGCCCGGCATGAGCAGCGCGCTGCCCTCGACGAACTCAAAGAATGCGGGATCGTATTCGATCTCGTTCTGCACGCCGTA
>ERZ827524.2326-NODE-2326-length-14008-cov-3.800473_pt1 | contig 14008 bp, 8 predicted proteins | sample MGYA00519702_ERZ827524 | MGnify/ENA primary metagenome ERZ827524 (study PRJEB31778, sample SAMEA3449341) | human gut metagenome | biome: human gut; feature: human-associated habitat; material: faeces | place: United Kingdom | collected 2010/2012 ...
CCCCGTTTATCATCGTAAGATCAACCGGTGTGGCTTGTGAAAAATAACTCGGAGCCACATAATCCGTTCCGGCTGTTGCCGCTGATACAGTTCCGCTTCCAGTGCCTTTTAAAATCCCGGTTGCATAAATTGTGTTTTGCTTTGTAGCAACTTGTGCCGGCGTTGCATAATCCGTTCCAGCTGTGGCAGAGGTAATAGATCCGCTCCCGTTACCTTTTAAAATTCCGGTTGATGTGATCCTAGGTTGTTGATAATACCAAGTATCCCAAGTTCCAGAACTACTTCTATAACGAATAGCAATACCACTACCATAACAAAGAGTTGCTCGTTGAATTAAAGTATCGTTTCGTTTTATGACTTCTAATAGAAAACCCATTGTAGAAAAAGGTTGGTTAACTATATTCGGAATGTACGTTGTAGAAGTCGCATAATACCCCGGAGTTGTGTATGTGTCTATATCCGCATTATCAGGAATTATCGTAGGATTTATATATGAACCATCAGGATGTACATAATCAATATTAGCTTGTGCATCATATACCTGAGTACCGTCTCCATACAAAATTCCTATAGATGTAATAGGTGCTTGATAATCCGTTCCAGCCGTAGCGATTTCGGTAGAATATATATCATTTGCTTCATCATAATAGGATTTCAGAATACCGTTAGTGCCATCTGGAATTGGCAGTTTATTGTAACACATACCAGTTATAGCAGATTTTATGGTAGATCCCGGATATACTTCAGCACTATCCGGCATTTTGATTTGTGAAGCATCCACTACGAAATCCCCGCTAGCATTCGGAGTTTGACCGTTCACGGTAAGTGAAGTGCCTGTAATAGTTCCTGATCCATTACCTTTAAGAAATCCGCTTGCTGTAATCTTAGTTTGTTTATTGCTTAATGCAGAAGCTATAGTAGTCGCATCCGATGAACTGGTAGCGATATCAGAGCCATACAACGTAATGGCTCCGTTAGAATCTGTAGTTTTACCGTTGACTGTGGCTGGGTCGCCCTTATCTCCTTTATCACCCTTTGCTCCAGTTGCTCCTGTTTCGCCTGTTGGACCAGTATCACCGGTATCACCCTTATCTCCCTTAGGTCCTTGAATGGTCCCAACATTCGTCCAAGATGAACTTGTGGTAGACCAAACATATAAATCTCCGGATATCAGATAACTATCTCCTGCATTGCCTGTGGGATGTGCAGTTTGTAATGCTTCTAAAGTATCATAGCTTCCGAGAATGGTAACTCCGGTACCATCCGCACCATCATCACCTTTATCCCCCTTAGGTCCTTTAATATTTCTGGTGGATGGATTGGTTAAACCCTTATCATTGGTCCATGAAATGTTTCCGCTAGTATCCACCGAAGGAGTAAATGTTGCTCCGTTTGTACCATTAGTTCCAGAAGGTCCCGTTGCGCCAGTAGGTCCCGTATCACCTTGTGGACCTTTGATATTAACGGTAGCAGGGTTGGATAAGCCCTTATTGTTCGTCCATGAGATATAACCGTCCGCATCTACGGATGGAGTAAAAGTTGCGCCAGTCGGACCAGTCGATCCTGTTTCGCCTTTATCTCCTTTATCACCCTTGTCCCCTTTGTCGCCCTTATCCCCTTTGGCTCCGGTAGGTCCTGTCAAATCTCCGGTGTACGTGTATGTAGATTCATTTGCTTTTTTAAATCCCACTTTGTTTGTCTGTACATCGTAATCAATTTCTGTGCTGTCTTTAATAGCTTGCGCTTGATCCTTATACTGTCCGGCTAGAGTTGCTGAATCAGTTGCTGATTCTGCATAATACGCCGCATCCATTGCATATTCACACGCATCTGCAGCTTGCGCCGTGGCTGTACTTGCCGCTGTTTCCGCCGCCGTTTTGTATCCCAATATTGTAGCTGCGTATTGCTCCCATACATCCGGCGAGGGTGCCGCTGCCGGAGAAGTAGAGGACGAAAGGCTTTTTTCTACGCGAACGGCAACCGCATTGGTAGTTACCCTCTTTTCCACTACGCTAGAAGTGTTTTTTACACCGTAAGCGCCAACATAAAGATTTCCGGCATCTTCCAGCAACTCATGCGGCAAAATACATTTCCCATCATTCAATGAAACGAAACAGTTTGTGGTCGAATCACGATAAAACACCGCATACAATTCCAACCCGTCATAGTCATCGGAAAAAGAAAAACTGCATTCCACCGAGTTTACATTCTCGGTGGTTAGCAGTTCCTTGTCCAATCTTGTGATTTGATTCTTTTCAATTTTAAATTGCATAAGCTTTTCACTCCTTTTGATTTACTGATTTCAGTGCATGAGATCATAAATTTTATTTGCGTCTCCGGCTGAAATACCTAGCTGCCGCATGCGCGAAATTTGCTTACGCTTCAAAGAGCCGGAAATTGTTTTTCCGTTTGCGTTCTTGTCGCTTTTCATATCTTTCACCGAAACATAAACATAAAGGTAATCATACAAATCAACGCCAGATTCTTCCACTTCATTAAATTTCTTAATGGTTGGAGTATCATCAAAATCAATTCCTCTGCCTTTATAAAATTCAACCTTTGCACTTTCTTCTGCATATCGATACATTTTCCCAACAGCAACCGCCTTTTCTTCATCAGACATTTTTCCGTAAGCGCTGCTTTGCGTTAACTGATTCAGTTTTTCGTGAGAAGTTTTACCCAGTGTTCTCTGATACTGCGTATATTCCTTTTCTGTCAAACGATAGGTTTGGTCGCCTTTCGTCAGACTTGATTTTGCGCTCTTTGGCACAACACCCGTATCAGATGTCGCTTTGTATAGCCTTGCCATTTCTTCCGTAACCGAATCGTTTTCATTTTCGGAATAATATCCCGGCGATGCAAAGTTTTCAAACGCATTCAACACCCAATTTTCAGCCACTTGCTCATTTCCCCATTTGTCGATATACGGCTCCAACAGCATACTTACACCCGGAATTTTAGCGGCTGTTTTCTTAATTGTTTTATCAATCAATTTTCCTGCTGCGCTGTCTTTCGGAGTATAATAGCTATTTCTTCTTGTGGTGTCTACTGTGCGAGCCGTCTGACCAAGTATTGTAGGAATGCCCTGACCGAGGTATCCTGAAACCGTATTAGCCGCCAAATCAACAGTTGGGTTATCGCTGTATCGTACTGTTTTAATACTGCTGTTAATGCCTTGCAGCATGGACAAATTAAACATAGGATCAGAAATTCCGGTTAACGCATCCAGAACACGACCGATTCCCGCTCCGTTATCCGCGTCCCCACGTTCAACAGCATTTTCAATCTCTGCTCCAATAAATAACGGCATAGAAAGCGGTGCAATCCAGTCAATCGTATAAGACTTCCCGAAAAACTGTAAAGCATACTCTTGATTTCCTGACAACTTATCAAACTCGCCCTCTTTATCGTCGTCAGAAGTTGATGTTAATACGCCTAAACTGCTAAGAAGAACACCAACCATCATCATTGCTGTGCCGCTTAATCCGCATGATAGCGTATCGATTGCTTGTGATGCATTCATATTGCCTTTTTTGACATCCCATGCAAGCTCTGTGATGCCTTTTGCGATTCCAAATGGGCTGTATTCTACGCCGCGCTTTAAAATGTTGATTGGCGTTTTCTTAAACGGCAGTAATCCATCCACTAAAACCTCCGTAGCAATATTTTGATGTGAGAACTTATTTAATGCGTTTGCCACTTCGGAAGTGTCTTGAAAAGTTGCTCTTTTTGCTTCTCTCATAGCGTAATTTCTGGCAGAATCCAATTGGCTGTCTGTAAGGTTTTGATAATCCCATCCGCGCGCCTTGATAAATTGAGCGAAACTTTTGGAATATCTTTTCCGCTTTGCTTTTGTATCTTCCCATTCCAGCAAATTGCTGTTTGTTTTTCTCGCCCATTCTAAAGCCTTATTTTTAAATACCTTTTCTTCAACATCCAGCCCGTTTAACGATTCGTTGTATTTGTTTTTGCTGGATTTGGATTCTTCTGCATTTACGGTGTCAAAATCAGATTTGGCAAATTCAATCGTCGCTTTGTCTTTTGCTGTCAGACGTGCTTTTGTACGATTATCTTTTGACAGCGTTCGTTCTAAAGCTATTCCGATTGCATTTTTACCGTTCACCATAGGAGCAAACAGCGCGTTTCCAAATATATTTCTGATATGAGTGCGAGGATTTCCTAACATAGCAAGATATCGCCATTCATTCCATTTGCGTACCGCTTTTTCCATTTTAGTAGGCTCAGGCATCTGTTTTGCAATGTTCTTATGCACCATATGCTCTATGGCATCCATTTCTTCTTGGGATTTTGCATTTAGCATTCGCTTTTTTAAATTCTCGTCAACTTCAATGGTTTTCGCCTTTCCGTTTGTTTTGCGGTCTATTTCTTTCTGAATACGATACACAAGCTTGTCTATTTTGTAAATCCTGCCCTCCGGAGTTAAATTTTTCAGCAGTCTGATTGATTGAGCATTTTGCCCGGCTCTAGTCGCTTCTTCTGCGATATCAACCATAAGCTCCTGCGACACTTTAAAATCACCGTTGTGCGCCGATTCAATATACATTTGTTCTGCCAAAGCCAAATCATTTTTAGATATTTTCCTATCCTCATTGACAAGGCTTTTCCAGTATTGATAACACTTTTCAAGCCCCCATTTATCAAGTCGGTCTTTGGCGCTTGAAACGGCTGATTTATCGCTCACGACTTTGTAATCGTACACGTCATTGGCAATGTCCACTTTTAAACGATCAACCAATTCGCCAGGAGTTCCGCTTGCTTCCATTGCGGTACGAACGGTTCTACGCACCTTGGTATCATCATTCATCTGTTTCGGCACTTTAACATCCCTCGCCGGATTTTCTCCGGTTGGAATCGCTCCGTACTGTTCGACAGCGTTATCGTAATCATCGGAAAGAGAAAATTGTGAATTGCCGGTATCATTCGTCAAATACGGTTTTACATCGATTGTCTCTCCCGCTCTTTTTAACGGCAATCTCAAATGCGCTTCATCATCAAAGATGTCATCAAGCATTAATTTTTCGGCAGGAATTTTAAATTCAATGATTTCAGAACCATAACCGGCATTCTGACCGTCTTTTTTGGTAGAAAAAAAGATACCGTCCTCTTTTGCGGTCATTTGACCGGAGGATAGTATCTTTTCTTTGCTTTGATTATTTGTTCTGTGATACACCGTAATGTATCCGTTTCCATCAACCTTTGCGCCAACATCTTTTACCGTATCAATCAAATCCTGTGCATCAAGCAGATTGTCTCCGGAAACACGCTGTTCAAGAGGAACATCGTTGCTGTCACTCAAAGAATATTTTGCTTTTTCTGTATCATTTTCCGCATTTTCGGATATACTGGTATTGACACCGTTAGGCTCTTGTGGTATAGTGGGGTTAGAAACAGATATGTTGCTACCGTTCTCCGCATTTATGCGGTTGGATGGCGAACGCATATCTGTTTTTTTAAGTTCAAATGAAGTTGGTGAAAAATCAATAACATCATACAGAACCATTTGTTTTCCAGATGTAAATCCGACTATTACTTTTGCAGAATAATCATTGTCACCAACTCGAATTAAAACATCCCCGCGTGCGAACTCGATAAATTTGTCTTTTCGACTGTGTTTTAAATCCTCATTGATGTAATTTGTTGAGGCAAGAACAATATCATCAAGATTGTTTGCCGACTTAAACTTATCCGCATATATAATTTGATTGTTTTCGGAATACCATTGCGAATTTTTTGAATTTGTAAATTCATTCCGTGTTTTCTGATTAACCTTTATCAGCCTGCCGCTAACCGGTATACCATCTGAAAACTTTTCAGAAATAGTGTTTTTTACCGTTTCAATCCACTTGTTTTTCGGCACACCTTTCAATATATCATCCTCTACCACCACAACAGGCTTATTATCAGTGGTATACCCAAGGCTATATTGCGTACTATATTTTGCCTTGCCCTCAATTCCTGCACGTTTATCTGCCGCTTTTAACGCATTTACATACATCCGTTCTGCTTTAATAAGTAATTCTGATTCCACATCGCCTTTAATAGCCGCGATTTGCTCTCTAATCCAGTTTAATATGCTGCGGGAAATGCTTGGCTTTTTCCCTGTCAGATATTGGATTGCTTTTTCATCGGTAAACAAATATTTTCCGGCAAAATTAGCAACAAGTTCTCTTTCCGCTTCTCCGTCTTCTAAAGTTTTTCCTCTTGCGCGGTAATTGTCGTATATTTTGCGAATTTCTGCGGCGTAATCAGTTCCGAGCGTTTCTCCCATCTTATCATAATAGCTTTTTACCACATTCAGCAATTGATCGTACCGATATGTATCTTTTTCCAGATAATGCGTTAATTCATGCTTGAAAATGACAAGACTCGGATTTTTGGCATAAGGACTGACATAGATGACACCGTTTTCATATTTCCCCTCAATCGGTGATCCTTTTGCATCGACTCCCAAATCCTTGATTTCAAATGGAATCTTGTGGTTTTTCGCAATTGCTTTCATGATTTTCAGTTCAGATTCCGGAACACGAATTTGACGATTTTGGGTCATATTTTCCGCATTTTCGCGTATACTGGTATTGACACCATTTGTATCTTGTGATATAGTGGGGTTAGAAGAATCGGGGTAGTCACTAAATAGGTTCGGTAACGGTTGATTATCAACCGCCAGAGTTCCGTGTGACGGCTCCGATTCTATTTTTATTTCATCAATGGTATGATAATAATACCGATTTCCTCCAGATGGAGGATTTTTAATTTTCATAGATACAGTATACGGTTTTTTATTGATATATATTTTTGATTTATACTTATTCCAAAAAAACGGTCTACCTTTTTCATCCGGGATATCTTTTTCTACAAGTTCAGAATTTTCTATGATTGCTGGCAATTCCAGAATGCTTTCTAAAAAAGGAATATTGTTTCCGCCTCGTATCTTTTTAGAAACCTCATTTATTCCGTTTGGAGTAATATACACCCGACTGTTATCAGATTTAATGGTAATTCCTTTATCTTCTCCGATTATTTTACCGGTATTATCAAACTGAGTAATATAGTTATCCTGCGCATATTGTTTGATAAAAGAACGTTGTTTCTCGGGCTCTACATTCTGAAACACATTGCTATAAATCCTAACTGTTCCGTCAGATCCGATTCTGGAATAATTATATTTACCGCTGATATCCTGCACAATTCCCATTTTCATAGCTTGCGCAATTGCAGCACGATTTTCAAGCTGCTCTTGTTGCAACGCCTGCTGTTTTTTGGCGTTGTTCTCCACGTCGGTATTGAAAACTTTTGCAGTACCAGCAGATGCTCCACCGAGTATACCACCGACACTCGCCCCAACCGCAAAATTTTCAGCCATCTCTTTAGGATTGATAACTGCACTTTCTTTTGTAGAAAATATAGGAGTTTCCGGAGCATAAGTAGTCTTTTTTACAATTCCCTCAACCGGATATTGCAAGACTTCTTCTAATCCTTCTTCTAAGGCAGACTTGAACACATCCCCCGCCAGACCTTTGGTTTTGTTTGCAAGCTTTGCAACTAATTTTTCAGTACCACCTGATACTTCAATTAAAGATTGCGGTATTGCATTTAATAATGCCGCACGAATTGCCGTGTTGGTATCCGCTCCGTTTTGCTTGGCATCTTCATAGGTTCCGCCGAATGTTTGTACAGCGGAATATATGAAATTAGGATTTTTAGCAATTTCCTTAGCAGTATTTGCCGCAAGTTGCGCGGTAGATAAATTAGCCCCTGTCGTTGCCGCCTGACCAGCTAAACTTGTGCCACCTGACATAGCACCTAATACGGCGGTTGGAACAGCTTGAACAGTTCCAGACACCAAAGCATCTACATAAGGATTCAAATTTCCATTTTCGATTTCTGATTGCTTTTCCGCCTGTGCTCTTTCATTTTCTTTTAGATAATAATCATATATCGGCTTTAACGGTCGATAATCTGAACGCTGAAACAAATCCCCCCATACAAAATCATCAACCGCTTTAACTGCTCCCATGATATTAGCGTTAATTCCGGTTAATCCTGCATAAGCAGAATCGCCAACAGCAGATACCTTATCTCCTGATTTTGATTGCTTTTCTGCATTAGTCCTATGCAAATCAGAATTAGTACGTTGTACTGTTTGCGAATTGTTCTGCTGTTTTTGGCTTAACTCTTGATTAATTTGATTAAAAACTCTATCGCTATATTTTTCTTTTTTAAGGGATTCAAAAATTTCATCAGCATATGTTCCCATGCGTACACCGCCTTACTTCATTAATTGTGACCCGTACCCAGCTTTTTGTCTAAGAGTTGCAGCGGTCTTAAACCAATTACGATTTAATCCCAATTTTTCGAGAGCGTCTTCCACATAATCTGAATAATCACTGTCAAGAGACAAAATATAATTATATAAATTTTTTCTTCCAGTTACATTTCCATTGCCATAAGCGTCTATCATCTCTTGTGTTACTTTTTTTGCATTATCAGAAGCAGTTTTTTGTGCCGCCGCTTGTGCTGTTATTTGGGAAGCTTTTGCGCTTAAATCATTCAAATATTTCTGATAATCAAAGTTGTTTTTATCGTTCCATCTGCTGTAATCCTGCTGATCTAACGACAAAATATTGTTGTACTGATTTTGCAGTAAACTGTATTGGTTTTTTAGCTTATTTAATGCAGCTTCTTTATATGTCGGAATCAGATTCTGAGAATTCTTTAAAGCATTGGCATATACGCTGTCAGAAGCAACCTGCTGAGCGGTAGAAGTTGCGCCGATTCTGTTGGATAAACGTCCGTAAGCGTTGTTTGCTGCAATTTGCGCATCGTTTTGAATCTGATTGTTTGCTGCAATCCACCCTGCATCTTTGGTATGGTCATAAGTATTATCGAAGTTACTGATCTGATTGTATACAGAATTCATCTGATTATCTAAATCATTAAGTTTTTTACCATACTTGCTGACATAGGCTTGATAATTGTATGCCATAATAATTTCCTCCTACTGTATGCTATTTTTCTTGATAAACGGTTCAGAAAAATTCTGTTTATCAAGATTGTTTAATATATATTCCAATTCTCGCTTTAGATTTTGAATATTGTCGTTCAACACTTTTATGCTTTCCTCACTTTTTCCAGGAACAATGTTTTTTCCTCTGCTGAATTTCACCAGCGCCATATTCACGCCCCCAATACGCTAAATTCTCGTTTAATATAGTGAACTATTGTTTTTCCTTTTCCGCTTACCCTTACTTGAAAATAATCGCAAGGCGGCAATAACACCGGAACTTCTTTCACAAAATCGGTTGTTCCGTTCCATGTGTATACCGTTCGGAACGGTCCTTTGTTAAGGCTTACCTCTATTTTCAATGCCGCAGTATTTTCCTTTTCAAATCCGATAATCAGCTTAGAAATAATCTTTTTACCCTCTTGGTACTCATGGAATTGCTTTGTGATGAAATACCAGTCAGACAATGCTGTGTCAGACGATCGAAACAAGCTGACAATAGAATAAGAGCTTTCTCCAGGAATATTTGAATACTCTACCGTTTTAAGGTATCTGTCATTATTAAAGAAGCATTGAGGGTAAACATAAGTGTCTCCTATTTTTTGCTTTGACCACGCCTTAGTATAAGTGTCATAAATGTATTCCCCAATATAATAATATCTATTGTCGGAGAATGCATATTGTTGATGATACGAATACGCATTGTTGGATTGAGTTGCGGGGTTGAAATTGTTTAACTTAATATTTTGAGATATCAGCTCTGGAGTTCCCCCATCGTATTCCATTACCCCTAAATCAGATAAAAAATATAGTTTTCCGTTGCAAATAGCAACACTATCTGGATATGGACACCCGACGGAATCGATTCTAGTTAACGAAAACGGGGTATATTCCCCCAGCAACATATACATGGAGTTTTTCTTGAAAAATATCGGATAATCCCGATAATTCACGCCACAAGTAAAATCTCCATCATCAAGCAATTGAATTGCCTGCGCACACATTGCGTTAGTTTCCCCATTTACACTATACGTTTCCCATTTTTCTTCTGTAATATCGTTATCATAACTGATATGAATAGAAGTTCCGTCTAATATAATTAGACGAGACCCGAAAGCCATTAAACTTACCACAGACCCCGGATTGTTTATCACAAAATTGTTAACATCTATTTCTTTATTCGGATTTTCATAAACAATTAACTGGCGCGTATACATTTCCTCTGCTTCATATAGGTAACAAAATACTACTAATGTATCATTATAGATATCAAAATCGCTCAATATGAATTCTCCGATATTACCACTGTATATTGTTATTTGTGAAGTTGTGGCACTAGAATTTGACTGTTTGATAATAGTTGCAGTGATTGTCAATTGATCGCCTAATTCTTTTTCTAAAATCATAACATTCTTTTTTGCGCGAACTCTATATTGTCCCATTGCTTCAACCGCATCTCCATACTGTTCATACCCATCCATAACCGAAACAGCAGGATATTCCTCTAAACTGATGTTGCAGCAATCAGAAAATTCTCCGTCCGCAATCGATTTGCGTTCGTTTAGACCTCTGAACGTTGCAATGGTCTGTGTTTTTTTCTTAATTTGATTTAATTTCGGCAACAAGTACATAATGAATCCCTTCTCCTAAAAAACGGTATAAAAAAAGCACTACACACAAAGTGAAGCGCTTGACAAAATAGGAATTTATCGTTATAATGATGATAGAAAAGGCGTTACCGGTAAACGGTTCGCCCTCAATCGAGATTAAAGAATAACCGCCGACTTTTGGACGAGAGGGCGGTTATTTCTTTTTGTTTATAGTAACGCATAGCGTAATTACAGCAATCAAGACCAAGCTAAATTGAAATAATCCGTCATATGTAACCATAAGCATCGCCCCCTTTCTGAGGGCTCGCTTTTCAACAAAAAGCAGATTGAACCGCCTACCGCTGGGCTGGTAACGCCTTGATTCGAATTATATCACAATCCATATAAGGTGTCAATTTTCACCACATATTCGTATATTTTAGATTATTGTCAGATTCCGATTTACTGAATGTGCGCCGTCTGAACTCTGTTGCAGCATTGTTGTATAATACAAAATAATTGCTGTACTCTGCCAGATCCCCGCAATAGAGTGAAATCTGCGCCAGAGCATAATAAAGCAACACGTTATCAAGATATTCGCCCGTGGCATAATCGTTGTTTCCGTCGCAAACCAGCGTGACAGCTTCCTCGAAAAAGCCGAGAATGTCGCTGTCATTTAAAGCGCTTGGTTTGATGCGTTTTACTTTTCCGAGAAGTCCGTCATACATTTTGTTTCACCTATTCCTTTTTGCCTGTCGAATCGCTTACTTCAATGGCATATTGCGCCTGTTTCTGCGCGTTATCCAAAACTTCTGCGACGAAATCAGGTACTTCCACATCTACGCCGCGTTGAATAATAAATACCTTTCCGTTTACGATAACTTGTACATCGTCTTTGTATTTGTCATTATCCTTGTATAAACGAATCGTTTTAGTGTTTTTCTGTGTCTTACTTTCAGCCATGATATTATCATCCTTTCAAATAAATCAAATTGGGGCGGGATTACCGCCCCTTATTGTTTTGCATCAATATGCAGATGCGGTCTCCACACGGACCATAAATGCTTGTGTTAGAATGCAAGCCGTCTTTGTCGCTTTCCAGCCAACAGTAGAACGCTGATTGAGCGGGTCTGCGGAACCAGCAGAGCCTTTCGGCTTCACGATCATTTCCAAGCCGCCGCCATCGATAGAAGTAGTACCGTAAGCATCTGCGCCGAGAAACAGAGTAGAATATACATCAATAGAACTTGCTCCTGCTTTTTCAAAAATCTTTGCTTCGGATGTTTCAACAAATCGAACACCGTACAGCCGACCGATTTCACCGGCATACAGGTTTTTAGGATTGTATGTTGCTACCGCTTCCCATTTAGTATCATTCATCAAATCATACGCAACATCCGGATGAATGATTGCAACGTAATCTCCGTTAATTTTCTTCGCGTTCATCCGCTTTAACGTAGTCACGGCACGTTTTACTGCTGCAACTGTCATGACATCGGTGTCGGTAATAGCAGAACGAGAAGTTTTAGAACCGTCTCCGTATTGTACGTTGGTTCCTGCGTTTAGGATTTCACGTACAACACCGTCCAGAGAAATACCAGCCTGATCGCCTAAGACTCGACCTGCCTCGGTGATATTGTTGTCGATAGCGGTCATGTCCAGCATATCAGAGGTAGTTACGTAATCTCCGTATTGGCTTACCGTTGCGGTAACGGTTGCCCAGTCAAGCTTTTTGCCGTCCGGAGTAACACCTTCCGTCAGCGGAGTAGTGGCTTTTGCAAACGGATTCAAGCGGCGAAATTCGATTGTTTTACCGCTGTTTTTCGGGATCGGCTTTTTCTGTCCGAACTGGTCATGTACCAGATTTGGCACCGCATTTTTGATAATTACCTTGTCATAAAAGGTTTTCATCTGCGGGGACATTTCCTGTCCGGTACCGGTTTGTGTGGTGGTGTTTGTGTTCGGGTCTGCAAATAGCTGCAAATTAATCATTTTGTTCATCTTTCATTTTCCTTTCTACAATTCAATTCTTTCTCCGCGCATTGCACGGGCTGCAAGTGCTTCGATTTCATCATCACTCATAGAAGCAACATGGTTAGAAGTGTTTGCAGCTCCCACCGAAACTGCCGCACTTTCTGCCGGTCTGCTTCCTTTAGCAATAATGTTATCCACTACTTGCTTGCTGGTTTTCTGTGCCAGCTTTTGGGTGATCTCATCCAAATGCAATGCGTCATAAGCTTTTTTGACATCAAATCCCTGTGACAAAAGAGCAAGAAACTGTTGGTTTTCTGACAACTCTGTCACATCAATGTTTCCGTATAATTCAGGATTTTGTTCTGCAAGCTTTGATACATCATTGGTTAAGGCGGATATAAACTGCTGGTGCTGAAAATTTTGAATTTGCCGCTGCATATCCTGCATTTGACGTTCCGATTCCATTCTGGCTCGATACTGATCCTCCGAAATACCCTCGTTATAGGCAATCTGTGAAATCATATCATTTTGAACGCGGTCGATTAACGCCGATTCATCTGAAACGCCGTAATGTTTTTGCAACATTTCCAACATCGGAGCAAGTTTATCCAGTCTTTCGGTTTTCTCCCGTTCTCCGCGTAATCTTTGACCGATAATGTTATCAAAATAGCTTTGATATTCTTCCTGTGTCTGAAATACGCGAAACGGCTCTTGTGGTTGGGGCGCGTTGGATTCCCCGTTATCCTCGGCATTATCTTCTGCCGTAGTTTCTGCAACGCTTTCCATTGATTCTGCGGTATCCTCTGCGGATTCCGATACATCTGCACCTGCAATATCTGAAAAGTCATCTTCTCCGAACAATTGCAGATTGATTTTTTGGTCAAACATATTTTTCTCCTTGCGCGGTCTTTCCCGTGTGTCTTTGAATGCAGTACAGTTTAACGTCATGCACTGAAAGGACAAGGTGCTGTAAAAGTGATTTTAAGGCATTCCGGATAATCATGTTCGATTGCTTTCAGCCCCTCAAAAATCGCCGTCATTGCCCCTTTGGTTTCATTGGTAATATTCGATATTGTTATCGTTGTGTCGGACACAATGGCTGTTTTCGGGGCAATTTTGTTTATGCCAAGCACCAACGCATAAAACAACGCGGACACACCCGCACAAACAATATCTTTTCCGATCTTGTCGTGCCCAGCATGCCCGTGAAAAACAGCGGTTATTTGATTGTCCGACTTTGTGATATTCACCTGTATCACATGGCAACACCACCCCCGACATTCTCCGAATCAGGCGGTATACTTTGCTCTTGTGGAATGCTTGCCTGTTGCATTGCCATTTGCTGTTGCATCTGCATCATCTGCATTTGTTCCATTTGTGCCTGTGCTTTTAAATCCTTTAATCCGCGAATAATACTGTC
>ERZ827524.2327-NODE-2327-length-14007-cov-8.239177_pt1 | contig 14007 bp, 11 predicted proteins | sample MGYA00519702_ERZ827524 | MGnify/ENA primary metagenome ERZ827524 (study PRJEB31778, sample SAMEA3449341) | human gut metagenome | biome: human gut; feature: human-associated habitat; material: faeces | place: United Kingdom | collected 2010/2012 ...
CCCACTCTCCCAGCTCGGCGAACTCGTTGCTTCGGGGCTCGTCCCGAAGGAAATAGCCGGCCAAAGCGGAATGATTCATAAAGCGGCGCACGGTCTTCTCGGGTTCTTTTTCCAATTCAGGGCAACCGATAATCAGTTTGATACCTGCCTTTTCCGCCGCATCGAGCCCTTTGGCTACCGCATCGGCGCTCGGGAAGGAACGGAAGTTCAGCGTAAAGCCCGCATCCCGCAACTCTTCGAAACGCTCCACGGTCGCCTCGTGCGCGGGGATACCGTACCAAGCCAGAATCGGCAAATCGGCCGGCTCGATCCGTGGCTGAGCCGATGCCGAGAAACAGCCTATCATGCAGGCCATGCAACCAATCCACACTTTTCTTTTCACACTCATATCCAATCAGCTACATAGATTATTCAAGCATATAAATCATCGCGTCGCCCGGCTCCACGACCATAGTTTCGTGGTAAAGCGATGCCGGAACGACCGATCCGTCCTTGAGAATCCGACTCGCCGTCTCGTCCAACTCGATTTGCAGCGTCATCGGATTCTTGAAATCGCGGTTCACGATCACAATGAAACGGTTATTCCCGTTGCGCAACTCGGATACGACAGCTCCCGCACCTGTCGTCTCGAGCTTCTTTACTCCGTCAGGGAGCTCGGTCAGCCGAACGGTTCCCCGAGGAATCGACTCGCCCGTATGACGGACCGAAACCACCTCGCAGCCGAGGAACACGCCGCTCAAAGCCCGAATCTCGGCATTCATCTGCTTGATCTTGTCATACTGCATACTCAGAATGTTGATACCTTCCACCTCGAGGCTAATTGCCGCGGCAGTTTCCTTGAAATATTGGAATGCTTCTTGATTTTTACCGTCTGTCAGGCAATTCTGCTGGAACTGCACTTCGTTTCTACAGAAGGATAAATCTTTCTTTCCGTCGCGGACAATGCGGTAATATCCGCCGAAGTCGAGAAGTTCGTCGATTCCGCCGATCGTTTGCTCGTTTGCGGTGACAATCACCTGCGCAGGGTCGATTTTCTTTTGTAGAGGCAGGATCTCCACATTACCGCTCTGGAAGCTGTATGTCTTATTGGGCGCACTGGTATAGACGACCTCACACTTCCCATCACGGAACTGGAAGCTCGCAACCGAGTCCGTCTGGTCTTTTCCCTTTATGATGATTAAACGCTTTCGTGCGTCCATAGGTATCTCCTATTCAACCAAACCTATAGGTATAAATTTATTATAGCATACTGAATGGACTGTGCCAACATCGTCTTTGATACCTCCACAAAACGCCTTTCAAAATCTTATATTAGGGACTACTAATATCAAATTACATTAGTTCGCCAGTAATAATCCATTTAATTATAATAGGTCATTTAATAGATTCATACACTTGACCTTTTGCTGAAGGTTTGCGCTTCCGTATACATTCAGGGTAAAAGATACGTTCTTATGTCCGAGGATTTCAGAAAGAGACTTTATATCAAACTCTGGTATCTCGATTGCCCTAACCGCAAATGTATGCCGGATCTCATGAAACTTCACTTTCTCCAATCCGTTCCGCTTCAAGAAACGTGTGAAAAATTGCCGATATGTTCTCGGCTCGGTTGGCTTTGTCTTGCCCGTGAGAAAATAGTGATTCGGGTTTTCCGTGTAAAACTTCTTGATGATATTCATGAGAAGGGACGGAACAGGAATCGTTCGAGCGGAGGTCTTCGTCTTTGGCGGTCCTATATGAAGATACGATTCTCCCTTCTTCTTGTCGTAGATACGCTGGACGGTTTTGTTGATGCTGATGGTCTTGTCCGTCAGCGAAATGTCCCTCATCTGCAAGCCGCACAGCTCGCCTATCCGGACTCCGGTAAACAATGCAATCAAAATTCCCGCTGTCTTCCGGTTCAAGTCCATGTAGATACACTGGATTAGAGCTTGCTCTTGATCTTTTGAGAGAGAAACCACTTTCTTGATACCAAGCTCTTTTGGGTATTCGATTAGGTCCCAGTTCAGGAGTGGAATAGCCCGTTCCTTGTAGGCATACTCCATTGACAACCGGAGAACGAGGATAACATCCCTTATCGTCTTCACGGTAAGCCCTCCGGTCTTATCCAAGCGTCCAGCATTGTAGAGATACGAAATGTAGCTCTGGATGTCCGCTTCGGTGATGCTGCCAATCTTGCGCTTGCCGAAATATGGGATCAGGTGATTTTCGGCAATCAGCGTAAAGCTGGCGTGGGTTGACGGCGTGATCATGGGCTTCTTTTGATTTAGCCATGTGTTCACAAGCGTCTTGAATTGTGTATTGTTAGTCATAATGACCACCTCCACGAACATTATCCGGTGGAGGGATAATCAGGGCATTAACACCCTCAAGTAACGGTCTTGAGAAGCGTCCGAAGCTCCGCTTTCCGGGCTTCGATGAGCCGTACAAGCAATGTCACATAGGTGACATATATGCCGAAAGAAGTCAGCGAGGAGCGTCTGACATGGTGCTGCTTTCTGTCACGATGAATGATGGTGTCATACCTCGTTCTGAGATCGAAGGCAAAGACAACTCAAGTGCAGACAAAAGCAATTATAAGGTTGTTCTCATGGGCGACATGGTCTATAACTCCATGAGAATGTGGCAAGGAGCAAACGGCATCTCTCCGTATGATGGTATAGTTAGCCCTGCATACACAGTTCTAATGCCTAAAATCCCGATTAGTAATGGCTATTTTGCAGCTCTCTTCAAAAGTCCTAACCTGATCAATGAGTTTAGAAAGAACTCTCAAGGCATGACTTCCGACACATGGAACTTGAAGTATCCTCAGATTGAAACAATCAAGGTTCACATACCACCTCTCTCTGAGCAAAACCGGGTAGCAGATATGCTCGGTACGCTTGAACGGAGGATTGCAAAACAGGCACAGCTTGTTGAAAACCTCAAGAAGTATAAAAGAGGATTGCTTAATCAAATATTTTCTGCAATCTCGAAAGGTTCTCAGCGCAGAAAACTTCGTGAGCTTGTTCACGTTTCAGGAGGCAAAACGCCAAGTATGAGTAATTCGCTCTATTGGAACGGAGACATCGTTTGGATTTCCTCCAAAGACATGAAGAGTAGTAGAATTTCCGGTAGCGAGCTAAAGATAACAAATCTGGCGCTCAATGAGATGACGCTTTATCATCCGGGGACATTATTGTTGGTTGCGCGGAGTGGTATCTTGAAACATTCGCTGCCTCTCGCTATTCTCGAAGTAGATGCAACGATAAATCAGGACATCAAAGCATTGCAAGTACATGGTTGCAACGCATTCTACCTCTATTATGCAATTCTGTCGCAAGAGGACAATATCATTAGAACCCTTGTGAAAACCGGAACAACTGTACAAAGTCTCATGATGGATTCCTTCTTAAACATTGAAATACCAACGCCTGACATTGACCAGCAACAAAGCATAATCGACAAGCTGGCTAAACTCGAAAAGTATGTAGATGTTCAGGAAAAAGAACTATCGTTATTATCCCAAATGCGAAATGGCTTGTTGCAACAGCTCTTCATATAAAGAGCTGCCTCATATAGCCGTCTCTCGTTTTACTCAGAAGTTCAAGTGTTTTTTGGGTTGCTTGCAACCGTGCCTCCACCATATCAAGAATATCTGCATACAGAAGTTGTTTCACATGGCTGGGATACATAACAGGAATACCCATAAGCAAATCATCCGTCATAGATACTCGATCATGACGAACGCCTTGTGAGCCGTTATCATAGATGTACCTGTACCATGCGTCGCTCTTAAAGTACCAAGCGAGATATGAAGGAGAAATATCTGCTTGCAGCACAAGACAGGTATATAGCGGCGAGATAATACCTTGCTCACTGAGAGTATATCTATTGAACGGTCCGTATGGCGCAGAATTTGACTTTCTCGGATTGTAAACAAAGTCTCCATTTTCGATGACATAGTAATTTGCTGTGTTTCCGTCCACTGCAATAACCTTGTCAAAGAAATCGCGCTGAGGAATTAGTCCGTATTCCGCAGAGTTGGTAATTACATTTTTTATTACTCCATCTGTGTTACGGCGCGAAACTTTTTTAAAAATATCACCCAGTCGAACACAAGTCCACTCTGCGCCATTCTGAGAAGGGAGTTGGCGAAAAATGCGCTGCATGACACCTCTTTTATACTTCTTGAGGGCTTCTACTTTTTTTCGCTGAACATCAATTCGACGGTCAAGTATGGTTAGAAAATCAACGATTTTCTGTTGCTCACGCAAAGGAGGAAACACTACCATCCCCGTTAGTACAAATGTATTATTGACCTTCATATCATGTTTTGCGCCAATATTAACCAGTGGCTTTAGAAACTTGTTAAGTCGAAGATCGTTCGAGAAATAGAAATCAACAAACCTCGGAACAACAGTTTTTAAGGGGTGGTACACAGCGTAAAGAGTGGACACTATACCGGGAACACCATTGTTGACTTTGATAATCCCATAAGGTTTTGCTTTGAGGGGACTCTTTGTATATACAATGTCATCGGTTTCGACTACATGATAATCAGCAACACTTTCACCAGCGAAAGATCGTCCCTGAAACGCTATCTGATTAACAATACCATATTCCCCTGAGACGGAAAGAACATTCTCTTTTCCAAACTTTAATTGTTTATTGCGGTCGGTGTTTTCAACGAGATAATGTAGTAGTTCTTTATGCTCCCACGGCTCATCGAAGCCCGGAAAGCGGAGCTTTGGACGCTTCTCAAGACCGTTACTTGAGGATACATTTGCCATAATTATTTGCCCTCCACATCAAAGGGGAAATCAAGTCCCAGCTCATCGAAAAACGGTTTCAGTTGTGCGTCGATGCCTTTGATCTCAGCCTGAATATTGCGGATTTCTGCTGCAACAGCATTGAGGTCGATTTCCTCTTCCGGCTCAAAGGTATCAACATAGCGAGGAATGTTCAGATTGAATCCGTTCTCTTCAATCTCCTGCATAGTGGCAACATGGGCGTACTTATCGACATCCACACGATGCTCGTAGGTTTCGACGATCTTATCAATGTCGCACTCACGGAGGATATTCTGATTCTTTCCGGCTTCAAAGTCGTTGGACGCATCAATGAAGAGAATGTTATCCGAGTTGCCGTTACGCTCCCGCTTGAGGACAAGAACACATACCGGAATGCCCGTGCCAAAGAAGAGGTTGGCAGGAAGACCGATAACAGCGTCCAGCACATTCAGCTTTTGAATCAGGTGCTTACGGATCACTTCTTCGGCTGCGCCACGGAACAGAACACCGTGAGGCAGCAGAACAACAGCTCGTCCGTCTTCGTCCATGTGGTAAACCATGTGCTGCACAAAAGCAAAGTCAGCCTTGCTCTTAGGCGCAAGTTTGCCGTATTCATTGAAACGCTCGTCCTCCATGAAGTGCATATCAGCAGACCAATTTGCAGAATACGGAGGATTTGCAACCTGAACACGGAACTTCATATCTCCGAAGTAGTCATGCTCAAGTGTATCGCCATTGTAGATATTGAAGTTACGATACGGGATGCCGCGAAGGATCATGTTCATTCGGGCAAGGTTATAGGTCGTCGAGGTCAATTCCTGACCGTAGTAATTACGCACATTTGCATAGTTCTTGAGGCGAAGCAGCAGAGAGCCGGAACCGCAAGTCGGATCGGCTGCGTCCTTAACATCGGTTAAGCCAAGACAAGCAAGGCGGCACAGCAGCTCGGCAGGACCCGAAGGTGTGTAGAACTCACCGGCTTTCTTACCGGCTGTGGCAGCGAATTGACCGATTAGGTACTCGTAGGCATTGCCCAACACATCAATCTTCGTGTCATCCACGCTGAAATTGATCTCGTCCAGCGAAGCAATGATTTTCGCCATGACAGCACTTCTGTCTTTAACGGTATGCCCCAGCTTCGTAGAATCGAGCTGCATATCGGAGAATAATCCGTCAAAGTCTTCCTGCGAATCGTTGCCGATAGTGGATTCCATCAGAGCGTTGATTGCTTTCTGCAAGAACTCAATGTCGAAGGAACGGTTCTCAACCATCTTGACCATCTTGCGGAACAAATACTCCGGTTCGATGATGTAGCCGAGGTCACGCAGAGCCTCTTCTACGATGGCAGCCTTGTATTCATCGTCATTCCAAGCATCCTCGTAGCTGATATTATCGTCTTTGAGAAGATTAACCATGTACTTCTCGGTCTTGTCGGAAAGGTAGTAATAGAAGATCATGCCCAAGATATAGTTCTTGAACTCGTATGCCTCCATGTTACCTCTCAGGGCATTTGCCATCGCCCATAGTTTGTTGCAAAGCTCTTTCTGGTGAGCCTGAATAGAATTATCCATTGTTCTCTCTCCTTATTGGTATTTCTCGGTGTGCTGCCGGATAAATTCGACGATCCGGTTGACCAAAGACCTCTTCTTGAGCAGCGGCATAGGCTTCTCAATACGGTCACGGATGTTTCCTGCATCCATTGTGCCGGAGAACTCATACTCAGAGATGATGTCCGTAAGCATGGAAGAATCAATATCCTCAGTCTTTGCGAAAGCAACGATCTCTTCTCGTTTCGCTTCATTTTCAAAGTCGTTGTATGCAGCGTCAATCTCATCCGCACTTTCAAGACCAACAACGACACGATCCAAGAACGCTTGAAGAATTTCAACCTTGCGAAGCAACTGCGGATTATCCGTCCTGCTCAATTCTTCCTTGATGTGCTTGATGTCGTAGTCCTTCTGCTTCTTGTCATCAAAGTGAATGTTGCGTATCAAGTTCATGATATAGGCAACATTGATACGGTCACTTTCCATGATCTCAATGCAGAAGTCCACATCATTCAGGACAGATACGACTTCTCGATCAGTTTTTTGCCGGGAGTAAAGCATCAGATACTTGCTCTTGTAGTCCTGATACTCCTGCTCGGACATGATGAGCGCATCCTGATCAAAGCTGAACTCAATGAATGTCTGCAAAGATTGGAGGTATTTTGTCAGCTCACGGAAAGTGATGACAAATTTCTTCTGGTCATCCTCGCTCTGCATGGTATCGACGGACTCAGGGTAGAGTGCCACTTCCTTGAGCTTCATAACCATTTCATTGAACTTCTCAACAAAATACTGATAGCCCGGAACGACAATGCCGGAGGTGTCCTGACTCTTGGAGAAGAGCGTCAGTGCGTCATCTGTCCGTTTCTTGAGGTTGCGGTAGCAAATGATGATACCAAACGGTTTCGTTTCTTTCTCGACACGGTTCGTGCGAGAATAGGCTTGCAACAGATCATGATACTTCAAATCCTTGTCCACATACAGCACAGAGAGTTGCTTGCTGTCAAAGCCGGTCAGGAACATATTCACGACGATGAGAATGTCCAGCGACTTAGTTTTCTTTCCTTTGACTCGATCTGAAATATCCTTGTGATACGCAGAGAAGGTGTCGGTAGAGAAATTCGTACCGTACATCTCGTTATAGTCCTTTATGATACGCTCCAAGGCATCTCGGCTATGCTCATCCATGCCCTCAGCATCTTCGTTCTGCCCATAGGAGAAAATGCCGCTGATGTTCAGATCGTGTTTGATCTTCTTGAAGATGTCGTAGTATTTGACAAGAGCTTCAATAGAGGAAACAGCAAAGATAGCCGTGTACTGACCATTTCTCGTTTTGGCTTTGTGGTTCTGGACGATGTGGTTTGCAATGAGGGACATTCTCTCATCCGACATATAGAGTTCGCCAACATCAATCGCGTCAGCCAATGTCGGATCGTCCCAGTCAAAATCGCCTTCCATCGTCTTTATGTACTCAATATGGAAACCGAGGACATTGTTATCGAAGATAGCATCCTTGATCAAATAGTTATGCAAACATTCCCCAAACAGCATTTCGGTGGTCTGCGTGATCTTGCCCTCCGTCTTTCCGTTCACTTCAAAACGGGGCGTACCGGTAAAGCCAAAGAACTGCGCTTTCTTGAAATGCCGAACAATATCCTTGTGCATATCTCCGAACTGGCTGCGGTGGCATTCGTCAATGATGAAGACAACCTTTTCGTCACGGTATGCGTCCATTACCTTTTCGTATTGAGGACGCTTAACGGCATTTGCCATCTTCTGCATCGTCGTGACAATGAGCTGCCGGTTCTTATCCTTCATTTGCCGCACAAGAATGTCTGTGCGATCTGTGACATCAACAGAGCCAGCCTCAAACTTGTTAAACTCTTCGGTTGTCTGAGAGTCCAAGTCCTTACGGTCAACAAGGAAGATAACCTTCTTGATATTCGGATTAGCTGCGAGAATCTGAGCAGTCTTAAAGGATGTCAGCGTCTTTCCTGCGCCGGTGGTATGCCAGATATAAGCATTGCGATTTGTGAGCGTAGCCTGTCTTATAAGGGCTTCTACGGCATACACCTGATAGGGGCGCATAACCATCAGAATCTTATCCGTATCGTTCAAAATGGTATAGCGTGTCAACATCTTGATGATGTGATCCCTTGCCAGAAAAGAGATTGAGAAGTCCTTCAGGTTGGTAATACGGATGTTGTTGAAATCCGTCCAGAAGAAGGCGAGGCTATACATCAAGTCCCTGTCGGAGTTGGCAAAGTATTTGGTATCAACGCCGTTGGAGACAATGAAAAGCTGAATGAAGTGATATAGCCCGTTATAGGAGTGCTTCTTATAGCGCATGACCTGATTGACCGCCTCTCGAATGTCAATACCTCTGCGCTTTAGCTCGACCTGAATCAACGGCAAGCCATTCACAAGAATCGTCACATCATAGCGGTTGACATACTTTCCTACAACCGTTGTCTGATGCGTTACTTGGAAGATATTCTTGGTATGATCCTGATCGAAGAAAGACAGGTAAACCTTCGTCCCGTCCTCACGCTCAAGGACAAACTTGTCTCTCAGAATTTTTGCACTCTGGAACACGGACTTTCCAAGCATGAGGTTAAAGATACGCTCCCACTCTTTATCGGTGATAGGCGTATCAAGTTTGGGCGCATTGAAGGCTTCAAACTGAACTTTGAAGTTCTCCACCAATGCGTCATAATCAGGAATATCGACTGTGCTGTATTCCTGCTTGTTTAGCTGCTCTATGAATTGCTGCTCAAGAGCCGCTTCGCTTTGGTATGCCATATCTTCATCTCCAATACTTGAGGATCATTTTTGGTTGCCAACCGATCCTCTTTTTATTTTATCACAGCAACTGTCCGATATAGCGGACTCATTTTCGTCTTATTTCCAATGTCACATCGCCATTATCCGCAATGGACATTTGCATCGTTTTCAAATACTTGTCCACAAACTGTTTCTGTTCCGAAGAACTCATTTCAATTCGAGTCGCTCTTAACGCCTCTGTGAACATCTCGTAGATATTCAGCCGCACCGCCTGGTCTATGTAATGATACATCTCTTTGAACAGTGCGCCGATCTTAATATCCTCTGCATTGCCGGAGTAGAAGTCATCAATGTAGCAATAGAATATACCGGCATTGACAAGTGCGTTCTTCAAATCTGATCCGCAGTTTTCGCGCTCTATCATGACAAGGAACCGAGCCTCCGGTAAAGAAGAAATCAGCCCCCAATAGTCGGAGTCGCTGGACACCAAAATAAAGGAATCCACATTGTTTTTGTAATGCTCCTGACAAGTTCGGGCAATCAGCATCACATCAACCAGAGACTTGTTCTGCTTTACCCGTTCGGTCATCATGTGTTCGACCGGGATATGGGTAAAACTATTCAGAATACGCCAAGCAGATGCACTATGCACATCATCAAACAGAATGATGGATGCTATCTTTTGTGTGTACTGATAGTCAAGATTCTTGAGCGTAGCGCAGAGCTTGTACGGATCAGAATTTTCACAATCTACCACTACAACAACCTTTTCGCTGCTACCAATAAACTCGTAGATGCTTCCTTTAATGTAACTTCCAGCATCAGAAACTTTACTGTACTCTGTAAAGTAGTCACCGTTCATTTGATAAAGCAGCGTCACGAATTTTTTATCGTTATAGAGCAGATTACCGACATCCTCCGGTTCCCAGTTTATATACATCTGGTAAGGATAAAAGAGTAAATGAGCGTAATAAATATCTGCTGCTGCTTTTGTCCCTTCCTCTTTCAAGCCATCTGGCATGAGAAAGAGGTTTTTTACATACAGCCAATTCAGCCAAAGAGGAAATAGCTTCTTGCAATTATTGATCCGATCAGAAATCAGCTTGTTTATCTCAACGATATGCTGACTTAGCTTCGTGCTGGACTTCTTTATAAAACTAACGCCATCCGCATTTAGTTGTTGAAGGCTATCCTGCGGCACATATTCCGGCATACTGCTGATTGAGAGATAACTAAACTTCATGCGCTCGTTGATATGCTTGAAGTTTCTTTCAATCGCTGTCCTTATGATACACAAATGACGGATTATCCGTGCCGTTTTGTCTGCATCAAGTTTTTCGTATATCTCTATCTTGGGTGCTTCATGCTCATTATCAAAAATGCGTTTCGGAACACCAATCAAATATGCAACCTTAGAAACAATTTCATAGGTGCTGTCTTTGTAGGTGACTCGATCATCTGTGGGAAACGCCGCCGCTTCAACGAGGACATTTTTCTCAATCACAGCATTCTCAAGGACATCCATATATGCTCCTTTCGCTGAGATTTTTTCTCTACCTATAACAAAATAGCCGCACGAAGACTCGGACCTATTTCTTGCCCGTTCGCACAGCTTCACATATATCTCCAATGTCACAATCCAAATAGTCGCAAATGCGCAGCAGAACAGAGAGGGCTACATCCTCGTTCTTATTGAGCTTACTCATCGTACCGGGAGACAGTTCTATATCCTTGCGCAAAGTGGATCTCGGGATCTCTCTTTCAATGAGCATTACCCATAATTTCTTATAGCTTATCTTCATAAAAGCACCTCTCTCAAACGTTTATAGTGAGACTCATTATATTATACACCAAACGCTTCAAATTTTCAATATGATGCTCCAAAAATTCAAAATATATTTCAATTTCATGGAGTGCATCACGGAGAAGAAAGCCTGAGCCGATTTATTCATACGGCTCAGGCTTTGATGGTTATTCCAACTCGGTGCTTTTTGCTTTTTCACGCTCCTGTGAGAGTGTCGGGCTGAGGAAATCATCCACATTTGCCTTCAAAGTGTCGATCGACCGAGCTTCCTTTTTGAGCTTCGCACGTTCATCATAGAGTCGCTGCTGCTCTTCAAGAAGTCTCTGCTGTTCCGCTTGCAGCGTCTTCAAGCTCGGCAGTTTTTCATCGCCCTGCATGGCAAGCAGTGTACCTCTTGCCGCCTCGAAAATCACAAGCTCGGCTTCATGCTTCGCCTTGAAGCTCTGCTTGTCTTTCGTCTTCTGGAAGGCGTCATATACGGGCTTGAGGCGCTGGTAGTTTGAGATGTTTTTGATGAGCGGCTGGACTTCCCGTAGACGCGCTTCAACGCCTTTCAGCTCCTTGCCGGTGCGTTCATAGGAGCTGTGAACGTCCTCGACCTTCCTCTCAAGATCGGCGTATTGGAGCAAGTTGTTTTCCGTGAGATAGTTGAGCGTCCGCGCCGCTTCCTTGAGGATTGTGAGCTTGGCTTTATACTCATAACCCCTGCTGTCGATGAGCCTGATCCGCTCCTGAATATCTCCGATAAGGGAGATGCCATTCGGCATGGTCTGCCTTTGGCTTCTTCGGGGCGTCCGTCCGGCGATCCGCTCCTTGATGCGTTCCTCGGTGTAGTTCTCTCCGATGGTTTTAGACCGGGTAAACCGCTCCTGACCTTCAGCGCGGAAGGAGATGTATTTGCCGGTCTTGATTTCATAACCGGCTTCCTGCATAAGCCGCAGAAAGTCATCGTAGTCCTTCGCTGTGATGACCAGCCGGTCAATGGTCTGCTTGAGCTTTTGTTTCCAGCTCGTACCGCGTTTGGCTTCGGTGTATTCCTTGTAGTCCATGCCCTTGTTCTGCGATGGAGGGATCACAGACAGCCCATGTTCCTTGCATATCTCATCACTGAGTTGACGCAACTCCCGATAGGTTCTCCTGTTGCTTCGGTAGGCGTGGAAGTCCACATAGTTCACGGCATTGAAGATAATGTGATTATGGCAATGCCCCTTGTCGATGTGGGTAGCAATCACATACTCGTACTTGCCCTTGAGCCATTCGTCCGCAAGCTGCTTCCCGACCTCGTGAGCTTCTTCCGGCGTCACTTCACCGATGTCAAAGGACTGGATCAGATGACGGGCAAGCACCTTCGGCATCTGCGTTCCTTGCTGTACTGCAAGGTTTCTCGTCCATTCAAATTCTTTCGCCGCCGCATCGCTTGCAGCACACCCGAAGGACGAAACATAGAAGGCATCGTCTGTCTTCTGCGGGTCGAGAATATAGGCAAGAGCTTTATTTACAGTTCCTCGGATTGGCTTGATTTTAGTAATTGCCATATCTCACCCTGCCTTTCTTTCAGCTCTGCAATATCGTCTGCATAGAAGTGTCCAGTGGAGTTTATGCGGCGGCAAATCTGATTGATATTTGAGGCAACACGGCTGACTGCGGCGGCAAGTTTCTTCTGCTGCGTGTAGTCTACCTTGATGATATAGCCGTCAATCGCCATCTTCCGGAGATATGCTCCCATGTTCTTTGTTCCGAGCTGCGCCATCTTTGCCTTGATGATTCTTTTCTCATCGTCGGAGACGAAGAAGAGTACCTGATTTGGTCGCGTTCTGTTTGCCATAGGCGTTCCGTCCTTTCGTAAAGGAAGAGGGTTTGGGAGACTTCCCAACAAGCATTTTTTCGATTAAGGGGAGGGTTTCCTTAATTGGAAATCGCCGTGTGTATATACACCGGCTGTGCTTGCTATTCTCTAAAATCGTATTCCCTCGCAGAGACTCCCCGTAAAATACTCCTTCACTTTACAACGGACAAAAATATTCGAAATGGTGGGAAGGTGCAAGCAGATGAGGTTGTGAACGCGGAATTGATTTATGATTGAACGAGGCATTCCGGGCAGAAAACTGTTCGGAATTCTTTAATATATTCTAAAGTTGCGGTAGAATTGTTCACGAGTTTTATGGTATAATCCGAATGCGAACATTGAGCAACAAATCGGAAGTTGGAGGAGGAAAACCAATGGACAGTTTACTTAAATTTTTGAAAGACAAAATCGTTAATAAAATGCCGCTGGAAGAAATTGTAGATGTATTTGAGCAAATGTGCAGTATTCCGCTTGAAGACGATATGATTTTATTTGAAACCGGGACATTTTCCACTTTTGAACCTGAACCTGTGTTTGAAATTTCGTTAGTTAGGCAATTCACAAATAATGACGAAGAATACTGCCAAATCCATGTGGACATTCTGTACAAACCTACCGGTGAAAACGAAATATTCAGTGAAACAACATGGGACGAAGATTTAAATGAGAGTATATTTAACTACATTAGAAAATCTGAGGCTTTTGCATATGCAAAAAATCAGGAATACATCAAAGTGAAAATATATTTGGTCGAAACCTAAATTAATAATTCCCGTTTGCCGAACTGACAAAAACCCTTTAGGAACTAAAGGACGCACTTTCATACGCTCCTGTCGGTAGTATCGCGCGTCCTGCGGAGCTTCATTCTCCGTCAGCAGAAAAAACTGGCAGACCTCGAATGTTTTGTCACTTTGTTCCGTCAAGTGCGCTGCATGCCCGTGCGACGCTTGCGCGTCTATTCTTTGCAGACTTGCCGTCCGCAAACGGTTTGGAAGCCGTTTGCCGCCAGCAAGTTTAAAACTACATTCAGCATTTAGTAGATATTAAAATGTCAGAGTTAATATGGGCAATCATTTGTCCCGGCCTCGCTATTGTTTGTTTAGTCATAAGCGTTTTGCAATTCAAAGAGAAAGGCTTTCTTTTCAACAATGCTTATATCTGGGCTGCTAAGCAAGAACGAGAAACAATGAATGGAAAAATGGCTCGACATCATCAAAAGCTCGGTTGCAGTCCCGACATTCGCTTCATACTCGA
>ERZ827524.2328-NODE-2328-length-13999-cov-3.379733_pt1 | contig 13999 bp, 12 predicted proteins | sample MGYA00519702_ERZ827524 | MGnify/ENA primary metagenome ERZ827524 (study PRJEB31778, sample SAMEA3449341) | human gut metagenome | biome: human gut; feature: human-associated habitat; material: faeces | place: United Kingdom | collected 2010/2012 ...
CCTCCACCTTGGCAAGGTGGCGCTCTACCAGATGAGCTAAACCCGCGGGATATAAAGGATCATTATGCCGAATGTAATCGGAATATTCCAAATAAATCCTTTATATTGTATCAAAAATTCGAATATTTGTCAAGAAATTGTTTTGTTTTTCTTAACCTTTGTCTGGACTTCAGCCGGTTGATCCGGCACTTCCTGGCGCCCCATATCACGGAAAACAGCTTCATCGTCAGTTTCTTCCTCATCTTCATCAAGATGCAGGGTACGTTTAATTTGCTCCGGAATTTCTTCAATCGGCATGTCACGATAATAAGGTTCCACAACGTATTTTATAATGTATTGATAAGAGTTATAGCAAACAATAAAGCCGATAACGGATAAAATAACCAATGGAATCAAAATAATAAGCGGGATAAAGAATAGCACCCCAATCACAGTAAGAGCAACGATCGCCACAATAAAGAAAGTGGTAATCAGATTGGTTTTCAAACCGATACAGGTCAACAAAAAAGAATTTTTCAAGATGTGTTTGATTTTTAAATTAGTTGTTACGATCAATAAATGAATGTAATAATGCATCATAAAATAAATAAGCAATGCTGACATGCAAAGAACCATTGGTATGTAAAACATCCAGCTGGAACTGACCTGAGCCTGATAAAAACTAATTGAAAAAGGTAAAAGTAAAAACAGAATTACATCAAGCAAAAAGACAACAGTAGACTGCTTCCAGTTCTTTTTAAAGCCTTCAAAAAAATCAGAAGCCAAAAACACCGGCTCTTCATTTGCCAGCTTGCGTAATACAAAAGTAAATCCTGCAGTAGCGGCACCGATAGTTACAATCGGAATACAGCATGCAAAATACAATAAATTCAAAGTCACTAACTTCCAAAACTTTCTAAAAAACAACTCCCAAAAATAAAAGAAACGTTTTTTATTTGTTTTTCCTTTATTAACCCCGGGACCTGCCTTTGAATAATCAAATAACCCAAAAAAACCAGCCATTTTATGTACTTCCTCCAGTATGATATAAACAATAATATTATTATGCAGAATTTATCGTTTTTTGTCAACCGGTTTCAAAAAATTTATTGTTTGTTCACGATAACACTAAAAATCCGGAAAACAGAAAGGTCACAGTGCTGTCTATCACAGCAGATACCAAGATAATTCCCGATAACACTAAAAATTTTGCACAATACAGTTTGATTACACGAGGTGATAATCCTCCCTGCAGCCGTGGCACAAATGCCGCCAGAAAGAGCAGCGACAATTTAAAAGCCTCTCTGCTTGCCAGTATCATTGCAAAAGTTGAGAAAATAGCCGCAGGTAAAATAACAGCCGCACTGAAAGCGATGCCCTTCAATGCATAAGTAATATATAAATACCCCAGAGAAGTACCTAATCCCAGACCTTTAAAAAAAGGCAGGATAACGATTGCCGGTATCGATACAGAACTGAATCCTAATAAAAATAAAGCTAAAATAAAACATCCGGTGGACCAAAGAGAATTAAAAAAGGTAATTGCCATTGATTGCTCTGCCCTGCTGTTCATATACCCTTTTGTCATAAAAGACAATGAATGCAGCATTTTGTCATCTCCAAAACCGACCACCAATGCTCCATATGCCATTCCTACGAAAAAAAGCGCAGTCATTACTGCTGTCAGCTTGTTTTTTTTAATAAACTCGGATATGCCTGTCCCGGTCATGCTTCACATTCCTTTCTTTGATACGTATTAGAATGCTCCGGTAAGGAACATCCTGATATATAGTATTCAAAGATGGACAACTTTATGACAAGAAAGAGGCACTCTGCAGGAGCATATTATTTTGCAAGTTCGTACCCTCTTTGCGCACAAGCTTCACAAGCTTTTTTGACAATTCCTTCAAAATTCCCGTCAATCAATACTTCTGAGCCTTTTAGGGTAGTTCCGCCCTTGGAGCTGACCATGGTAATTAGCTCATCAATCGATTTTCCGGTTTCAGTCATCATTTTTGCAGAACCGATCAGAGATTGACAAAACAGCTCTAATGCCGCTTTTTCATCAATGTTTTTCTCTTTCGCATAATCCACAAACGCTTTTGCAAAGCGGTAGATATAGGCAGGACTGCTCCCGTTGACAGGAATAATGTCTATCATCTTCTCTTCTTCGGTTACAGCAACTTTTCCTGCGGAGGAGAAAATATCAAATACCTGTCGAAATTCTTCCTCGGATACCGGAGATACTTTTGCCATTGCAGTAGCTCCATAGCCAATCAATAACGGCGTGTTCGGCATTACAGTGACAACTTTAGCATCAAATCCAAGTGCTTCTTTCAGATACATAGAGGATATTCCGGCTGCAATCGAAATAACAACTGCATCTCTGTTCATCGAAGTTTTTAAAATCGGTAAGATTTCCGGCATATTCTGGGGCTTGACCGCAAGCACAATCAAGTCGCTGATTGCTGACATTTCCGCAATACTTTTTCCGTTTTTTACCTTGTACTCGGACAAAGATTCTACTTTGTCGGCATCCAAATCATAAGCATAAATTTGATAATTTTCGGACAGCGATCCGGTAGCCACGCCTTTGATAATTGCGGTTGCCATATTGCCTGCACCGATAAATGATAGATTTTTCATTTGAAGGGGCAAAAAATAATTGATAACATATCTTCATTTGGCTATGAATCATTTTTTTGCCCACGCCCCACCTTTCATCCTTTTCGTTCAGCCGTCAGGTAATTATTCATCTGCCATGGCAGCTTTGATCATAATCGCGCATTCCAAACGCTTTTTTTCCAGCTCACAAGACAGTTTATGCGGTTTCAACACGTCGCCGGCATACTGGAGATTGTTGGCATTGCATCCGCCGCTGCAATAAAATTTTGCCCAGCAGTTTTTGCAATCCTCTTTTCCGTAAATATTTGCTTTTGCAAAATAATCTTTCCGTTTAAGATCGAAAGTATCGTCTAAGACACTTCCCATTTTCCATTCTTCCATGCCGACAAATTGGTGACACGGATAAATATCACCGTCCGGTGTTACTGCAACGTATTCGTTTCCGCAGCCGCAGCCGCGCAGCCGCTTAATTGCACACGGTCCCTGATCCAAATCGAGCATAAAATGGAAAAAGTTGAATCCCTTTCCGTTTTTCTTTTTCTCGATTAATTGTTTCGCCAAATTTTCATATTCATCAAAAATTTGAGGAAGGTCACTCTCGGTCAACGCATACGGTTGTTGCGGGTCTGCAACAACCGGTTCTACTGAAACTTGATCAAACCCGATATCATTCAGATGCATAACATCTTTGGCAAAATCCAGGTTGTATTTGGTAAACGTTCCCCGTACATAGTACTGGTCTTGTCCCCTTTTCGCAACCAATTTCTGATAGTTGGGTACAATTTTATCATAACTGCCGGTTTTATCACATCTTACGCGAACCCGGTCGTTGACTTCTTTTCTGCCGTCAATGGAAAGCACGACATTGGACATCTCACGATTGATATAATCGATGATGTCGTCGTTTAACAGCATGCCGTTGGTAGTAATGGTAAAGCGAAAATTTTTATTATATTCTTTTTCTTTGCTGCGCGCATACGCTACAATTTCTTTGACGACTTCGAAATTCATCAGCGGTTCTCCGCCGAAGAAATCAAGTTCCAGATTTTTCCGACCTTTTGATTGCGTCAGTAAAAAGTCAATTGCTTTTTTGCCGGTATCCGCATCCAGCAGTTTTCTTCCCTCTCCGAAATCACCGGTAGAGGCAAAGCAATAGGAACAGCGCAGATTGCAGTCGTGTGCAACATGTAAACACATTGCCTTTACAGGGGAAGAAACCATCATGTCGGAAAACTGTTCATACTCATCCTCTGAAAATAAGGTATCGTTTTCATATAACGTATAAATATCATCGTAAGCGCCGAGAATTTCCTTTTTATCGTATTGTGATTCCAGTTGTTTTATGACTTCCGGCGGACATATCGGATGCAGAGGAGGAGTCAGCAATGCAATCAAATCATATGTAACATCGTCAGTGACATGTACGCCGCCGCTGTTAATATCAAGCACAATATTGTATCCGTTTAATCGATACTGGTGTATCATATTTTTATATACTCCTTTTTATCCTTAATTGATAAAACAATGAAAGTTGCCTGTAATATCAATATTACAGGCAACTTAATGTCATTGAATCACTAAACCGAGCATTATTTGTTGTCAGCATGCTCGCATTTCTGATTTGCAACCGTGCAGCTTGTTTTGCAAGCAGATTGGCAGGAAGCCTGGCACTCGCCGCATCCGCCGTGTGCAGCAGATTTTTTCAGATTTGACTTGTTCAATGTTTTAATATGTTTCATCACAACAATCTCCTTATGTATTAAACTATCTTATCGGAAGACCTTCGTCTTTTAAATATTATATCACAGTACAGATTATTTTTCAACTATCTATGTCTTTTTTTGCTGTTAACGCCAAAAATTCCACCAAATACTGCGCAAATTCCTATCACAATTAATTTAATTCCCAACATCCAGTTCCATTTACAGGAAAAAAGCAGAACTGACAATAATAAAAAGAGCAATGACATCATAAGACCGCTGATAAATCCGATTACCAAACCTTTGTTTCCAATTGCTTTAGCTGAAAAATATCCGCATATCAATCCTGCAATTCCCAATCCGATTATGGTCATGAGAGTCAAAACAAACGGAGGAAGATCAATAGCGGTGACCACAATTGCAAACAAAATATAGCTGACGAACAAAGCGATAACACCGAATAATTGTCCAAACAAAAAAGACTTTATATAACGAGATGTTCCGGATGATTCTATGGTCTGCATACGCATTGCGATACCTCCATATTACTGATTTTACTGCTTGATAAAATATATGCAAAACACAAGCAAAATATGAAAGCAAATAGAATCGTTAAAAAAGACGGGTACATAAACCCTTCCCGAAAAAACATCTCATTGATATTTATTAATGCAAGTGTAATATCACAAACCCGCCGGAAAAGCAAAATTGCTTTTCCGGCGGGTTTGTATACGAATAAAGCTTATTTTACATCCATTTCTACATCATCGTGTACGGTTTCATTAGACTGAATTGCCCAGCGTTTAATTCTGACCTTGCTTCTGTCATTGCCGGTCTCGATCACGACATTGTCCTCTTTGATACTGACAACCCGTCCGATAATTCCGCCGGCGGTAACAATTTCATCGCCAACCTGAATATTATTTCTCATATTCTGGGTTTCTTTATCCCGTTTTTTCTGCGGACGAATCAACAAGAAATAAAACACCACAAAAATAAGTGCTAACGGCAAAAGTTGGACTAATAACGCTAACCAACCGCCGCTTGCTTGCTGATCGGATGCCGCTGTACTTGCAGCCAAAAACATAAAATTCATACTTTACTTCCACCATTCCGCCATTATTAGGCAATTTTGTTCGTTTGTTTATTTTAACCATAATAAACCAATAAGTAAAATTATACCCTGTATTCAGGCTACTTACAAGTGAATTTGGTAAAATTAACAAATTGTTTATTTGCTATTGATAAACTCGTCAATAGATGAAGCTGCTTTCTTACCGGCACCCATCGCTAAAATAACCGTAGCCGCACCGGTGACAGCGTCTCCTCCTGCATATACACCCTCACGGGTTGTCATCATTTCTTCGTCCACCACCAGACATCCGCGTTTGTTCGCTTCAATTCCGGTCGTAGTAGTGCGAATCAACGGATTCGGTGAAGTTCCGATTGACATAACAACACAGTCAACAGGCAAAACAAAATTGGAATCTTTTTTCTCAATCGGTCTTCTGCGTCCGGAATCATCCGGCTCGCCGAGCTCCATTTCGATACATTCCATACCGTTTACCACGCCGTTTTCATCACCCAGGATCCGAACGGGATTGGTTAGAAAACGGAACTCGATTCCTTCTTCTTTGGCATGCTCAACTTCCTCTAAACGAGCAGGCATTTCCTCTTCGGAACGACGATAAACGATATATACCTTTTCTGCGCCGAGTCGCATTGCGCATCTTGCAGCATCCATGGCAACATTACCGCCGCCGACTACCGCAACCGCCTTGTTCTCTTTGATCGGTGTGTCATAATCTTCTTTGTATGCTTTCATCAGATTTACACGGGTCAAAAACTCATTTGCCGAATAAACGCCAATCAGTGCCTCTCCCTCAATTCCCATAAAACGAGGCAAACCGGCACCCGAACCGACAAATACCGCTTCGAATCCCATCTCAAACAGCTCGTCCACCGACAGCACCTTACCAATTACCATATTCGTCATCATGGTAACGCCGATTTCTTCCAATTTCTCAACTTCGGATTTCACAATCGACTTGGGCAAACGGAATTCGGGAATGCCGTAGGACAATACGCCGCCGGCTGTATGGAATGCCTCAAAGACAGTGACTTCGTAGCCTTTCTTCGCCAAATCACCCGCGCAGGATAATCCGGCAGGTCCGGATCCGACTACGGCAACTTTATGACCGTTGCTCTCTGCCTTTTTCGCTTTTTCTGTATTATTCTTCATATGCCAATCGGCTACAAAACGCTCTAATCTGCCGATTCCGACCGGCTCTCCTTTAATGCCGCGGACGCATTTTTGCTCACACTGATTTTCCTGAGGACATACACGACCGCATACCGCCGGAAGCGCATTTGTTGAAGTGATAATCTGATATGCTTCTTCAAAATTACCGGCTGCCACAGCGGCGATGAACTCAGGAATACGTACATTGACCGGACATCCGCTGACGCATGGTTTATGTTTACAGTTTAAACAGCGGGTTGCTTCCTCCACCGCCATAATTTCATCATATCCCAATGCTACCTCCTCAAAATTTCGGGCGCGCACCTGCGGATCCTGCACCGGCATCGGGACTTTTTTTAGTGACATGTTAGGCATTGTTCTCTTCGGCTCCTTTATACAATCTGCATTGATGTACAGCAGCATTATGCTCCTGGTTTTTATAAATTGTGTTTCTCTTCATCAATTCATCAAAATCTACCAGATGTCCGTCAAAATCGGGACCGTCTACACATGCAAATTTAATTTCGCCGCCGACCGTCACCCGGCATCCTCCGCACATTCCGGTGCCGTCAATCATGATCGGATTCAGAGAAACCACGGTCTTAATACCGTAAGGCTTTGTTACCGCACAAACAAACTTCATCATCGGCACCGGTCCGATTGCTACGACCATATCATATTGATTTCCTTCATCAATCAATTCCTGCAAAGCATTGGTTACCAACCCTTTTTTGCCGTAAGAACCGTCATCTGTCATCAGCACCAATCGGTTGGAAGCAGCTTTCATTTCTTCTTCCAGTATCACAATATCTTTATTTCTGAATCCGGCGATCAGGTCAACCTCTACACCGATGGAATGGAGGTATTTTGCCTGCGGATACGCAATCGCGCAGCCTACGCCGCCGCCGATTACTGCCACCTTTTTCACGTTTTCAAATTCAGACGGTTTGCCGAGCGGTCCGACAAAGTCCAAAATAGAATCGCCCTGATTCAGTGCGGCAAGCTCCTGCGTTCCTCTGCCGACCACCTGGAAGATAATGGTGATCGTTCCGGCTTCACGGTCATAATCGGCAATCGTTAACGGAATGCGCTCCCCTTTTTCATTCACTCTGAAAATAATAAATTGTCCCGGCATTGCTTTCTTTGCAATAAACGGGGCTGCAACTTTCATCAGTACAACCGTATCATTGAGTTGTCTTTTTTCTACGATTTGATACATAAATATTACCATACCTTTCTTAGGCTTCCCTGCGGATTAGAAACACCCAGTTCGTTCATCCGTCGCATCATATTATACATGATATTTGATGTGATTGCAAGTTTTTATCCGCTTGTTCAACAATGTTCTCAAAAGCGCAGTGTACTTTTGAGGTTATTATAACACATACCACTTGCGCAGCGAAGCGAGCATTGTTTCAATGTTCTTGAGAACGTTCGAAATCTTCGATTTCGGTCACGTTCCAAGATTATTATAACACTACTTTATGAAATGTCTTTTTTCCTTTTTTTACGATAATGTGACCTTTTGCAAACATTTCTTTGGAAAGCGTAAAGGACGGCTCGGTTATTTTTTCCTCATCTATCAACACACCGCCCTGCTGGACCAAACGTCTGGCGTCGCCGTTAGAAGAACAAAGTCCCGTTTTTACCAGCAAGCTTAATAAGCCGATTTTCCCATCGGGAAAATCTTCCTCTGATAACTGTGTAGAAGGCATATCAGCCGACACGCCGCCGGACAGGAAGATCTCTTTTGCAGCATTCAGCGACTTATTTGCTTCCTCTTCTCCGTGTACCATCTTGGTGACTTCAAAAGCAAGGATTTCTTTGGCTTTATTCAGCTCACTGCCTTCCCATTTTTCCATTGCTTCAATTTCCTCAATCGGCACAAAGGTCAGAAGTTTCAGACAATTGATAACATCATCATCTCCTACATTTCTCCAATATTGGAAAAATTCATAAGGTGAAGTTTTTTCGGGATCAAGCCACAAAGCACCCTTTTCGGTTTTTCCCATTTTTTTGCCTTCCTTTGTAGTCAACAAAGTAAAGGTCATGCCGTATACGGTGTCCTGTTTTACTCTTCTTACCAAATCCACTCCGTTGATAATATTGGACCACTGATCATCTCCGCCCAATTCAACTTTACAGCCGAGCTCATTATATAAATGCAGGAAATCATAACTTTGCATCAGCATATAGTTGAATTCCAAAAAGCTCAGCCCACGCTCCATCCGGGATTTGAAACACTCCGCGGTCAGCATACGGTTTACCGAGAAATGCACACCGACATCACGAAGAAATTCGATATAATTCATATTTAACAGCCAATCTCCGTTGCGGACAAGCAGTGCTTTTCCCTCTCCGAAATCTACAAACTTTTCCATCTGACGGCGGAAACATTCTGCATTGTGATTAATTTCCTCCGGTGTCAGCATTTTTCTCATATCGGTTTTGCCGGTAGGATCGCCGATCATCGTCGTACCTGTTCCGAGCAGCGCAATCGGTCTGTGCCCTGCCATCTGCAATCGTTTCATGATGACAAGCTGTAAAAAATGTCCAACGTGCAGGCTGTCTGCGGTTGCATCAAATCCGATATAAAAGGTTACCGACTCATTGTCAAACAGCTTTTGGATTTCTTCTTCATTTGTGGTTTGGGCAATTAATCCCCTTCGTTTCAGTTCTTCAAATACGGTCATTTTCATTCTCCTTTTGTTGTTTTGGTATGCAAAAAGCCCTCTGCCTGTTTTCACAGACAGAGGGCGAAATTTTTTCGCGGTACCACCTCTGGTTTACTGCTGCCTTGCGGACAACAGCCTCATTTCGTACAAAGTATACGAATAACGCTTTAACGGGCGTACCCGACAAATCCTACTTCAAAAAGGTTCAGACTTGCAGCTCCAAGATGTATTTCACACAATCCTTCCCGCGTTTTTACACCCGCCAAACGCTCTCTGAGGGTGAAAGAGAATGCTACTTTTTCTTATCACAGCCATTATGAAATAACTTTAGCACAGTTTTCACTTCATGTCAAGTATTTTTGTTTACAGATGTTTAGGATTACAGTTTTCTTTTTCTGCCCTCTAATTTCTTGGCGGCAAACCCTTCTTTATTGGTCTGGCGTGCTCTGGCGATGCCTAAAGCATCCGCCGGAACATCGTCGGTAATGGTAGAACCAGCGGCGGTATAAGCGCCGTTTCCGATTCTGACCGGAGAGACCAGATTGGTGTTGCATCCGATAAAAGCGTTATCCTCAATCACCGAACGATGTTTGTTTACGCCGTCATAATTTACCGTCACTACCCCGCAGCCGAAGTTCACGTTTTTGCCCACATCGCTGTCTCCGACATAAGTCAAATGAGAAATAGCGGTATATTCTCCGATCGTGGAATTTTTCACTTCGACAAAGTCGCCGATTTTAACATGATCCAAAATTTCAGAATTCGGACGGATGTGACAAAACGGGCCGATTTTGACGTGATCATGAATCTTGGACTGGTAACATTGACTTGCATTAAATACGGTATCGTTGCCGATTACCGAATCCTCTACCAAGGAATTCGGCCCGATCACACTGTTGTTTCCGATTTTTGTGTTCCCTTTCAAAATGGTTCCCGGCAAAATGACAGAGTCTTGCCCGATGGTAACCTCCGGCATAATCAGCACGCCGTCGGTTGACAAGAAAGATACGCCATTTTCCATATGCTTTTGTATGATTTTTTTCGCCGCAATTCGGTTCAAGTTCAGCAGTCCGGCGCGGTCATTGGCGCCCTGTACGATATTGTCGGTTGCAGCACGGAAACCGCCTACTCGTTTTCCTGCGGCAATCAGCAACGGTACAAACTGCGTCAGATAATATTCTTTTTGATTGTTATCATTCGTCAACCGATCAGCAACTGCCAGCATATCCTCAATGCAAAACCAATATGCTCCGGAATTTACTTCTTTAATCAATTTTTCTTGATCAGTTGCATCTTTTTCCTCCACAATGCCAATAATGCTGTCATCGGCGCGCAGCATCCTTCCATATCCTTTCGGCTTATCCAACTCGGCTGTAATAACCGTCGCGGAATTTTTCTGAGCAACATGCTGCTGATAAGCTTCTCTGATGGTCATTTCATCGACAAAAGGAGCATCACCGCACAGCACTAAAAGGTGTCCGCCTGCGTGTTCTTTAATAAAGTCCAATGCCTGCATGACAGCATGGCCGGTTCCTAAACGTTCCTGCTGCATAACAGTCTGATATTTCCCGTCTAAAAAGGCGTCGATCTGCTCTGCACCTTTTCCTTTTACAACGCAAATATCCCCTGCCTCAGATTTTTCACAAGCATTTATTACCCAGCGAAGCATCGGCTGGAACAGCACTTCACATAACACCTTGGGTTTTTCTGATTTCATCCGTTTTCCGTCACCGGCAGCTAAAATTACGACACAGTTTTTCAAATAAAAAACCTCCTCATCAAAATGCCCTTTATAAAAAAGGAAAAACAACGGATCAGCCCTTGATTATTCGTTATTTTCTTTATATATATTATTACAATTTTATACAACTTTTGCAAGCACTTATAGCAAAATTCAATGAATATGATTGAAAAACGTGAATTTTATAAAAAAAATTGATAAATATATAGAAAAAAAAGGAATACTTTGCTATAATAGTAATCAAGCCTAAAGATCACACTAGGCAACATACATCGATTATTGCTTGCAACTGTCCTTGCAGGCTTTCATTATGTATGTATATTATTTTTGGAGGATGATTAATTTGAGCAAAAAGTATGTTTACCTCTTTAGCGAAGGTAATGGCTCAATGCGCGAACTGCTCGGCGGAAAAGGTGCAAACCTCGCTGAAATGACCAATCTCGGTCTCCCTGTTCCGCAAGGTTTCACCATTTCAACGGAGGCTTGTACCAAATACTATGAAGACGGCCGCAAAATCAATGATGAAATTCAAGCCGAAATCATGGAATACGTTGTGAAAATGGAAGAAATCACCGGCAAAAAATTCGGAGATAAAGAAAATCCGCTTTTAGTTTCCGTTCGTTCCGGTGCTCGTGCATCCATGCCGGGTATGATGGATACTATCCTGAACCTTGGTCTGAACGAAGACGTTGTTGACGTTATGGCAAAGAAATCTAACAATCCTCGTTGGGCTTGGGACTGTTACAGAAGATTTATTCAGATGTATTCCGACGTTGTTATGGAAGTCGGCAAAAAGTATTTCGAACAGCTCATTGACAAAATGAAAGAGAAAAAAGGCGTAACACAGGACGTCGATTTGACTGCTGATGATCTGAAAGAACTTGCTTCTCAGTTTAAAGCAGAATACAAATCCAAAATCGGTGAAGATTTCCCGACCGATCCGAAAGAACAGCTGATGGGCGCAATCAAAGCGGTTTTCCGTTCTTGGGACAACCCACGTGCAAACATTTACCGTCGTGACAACGATATTCCTTATTCTTGGGGTACCGCTGTCAACGTTCAGATGATGGCATTCGGTAACCTCGGCGACACTTCCGGTACCGGCGTTGCATTTACCCGCAACCCTGCAACCGGTGAAAAGAAATTGTTCGGTGAGTTCTTGATGAACGCACAGGGCGAAGACGTTGTTGCCGGCGTTCGTACTCCTCAGCCGATCGCTCAGCTGCAAGAAGTTATGCCGGAAGTTTACAATCAGTTTGTAGAAATCTGCCATACCTTAGAAAACCATTACCGCGATATGCAGGATATGGAATTCACCATTGAGGACAGAAAACTGTTCATGCTGCAAACTCGTAACGGCAAGCGTACCGCTTCCGCTGCTCTGAAAATCGCTTGCGATTTAGTTGACGAAGGCATGATCTCTGACAAAGAAGCTGTTGCCATGATCGATCCGAGAACTTTGGACATGCTTCTCCACCCTCAATTTGACGCTGCTAAACTGAAAGCTGCCGTTCCGGTTGCAAAAGCTTTAGCTGCTTCCCCCGGTGCTGCTTGCGGACGCATTGTTTTCACTGCTGAAGATGCAAAAGAATGGGCTGCTAAGGGCGAAAAAGTTGTATTGGTTCGTTTGGAAACTTCTCCTGAGGACATCGAAGGCATGAAAGCTGCTCAGGGTATCCTGACCGTTCGCGGCGGTATGACCTCTCACGCTGCTGTTGTTGCACGTGGTATGGGTACCTGCTGTGTATCCGGTTGTTCCGAAATCAACATGGATGAAGAAAACAAGAAATTTGAGCTGGCTGGCAAGACTTATGTCGAAGGCGATTATATTTCTCTCGATGGTTCTACCGGTAATATCTATGACGGTATTATCCCTACCGTTGATGCTTCTATCGGCGGCGAATTCGGTCGTGTTATGGAATGGGCTGACAAATACCGCAAGCTCCGTGTCCGTACCAATGCTGATACTCCGGCTGATGCTAAGAAAGCCAGAAGCCTCGGCGCAGAAGGTATTGGTTTGTGCCGTACCGAGCATATGTTCTTTGAAGAAGACAGAATTCCGGCTATCCGTGAAATGATCTGCTCTGATACTGTCGAACAGCGTGAAGCTGCTCTCGCAAAACTGGAGCCGATGCAGCAGGGCGACTTTGAAAAATTGTATGAAGCCATGGAAGGCAACCCGGTTACCATTCGTTTCCTGGATCCGCCGCTGCATGAATTTGTTCCTACTGAAGAAAAAGATATCGAACTGCTTGCTAAAACACAGGGCAAGAGTGTTGCTGATATTAAAGCAATCATCGCTTCCCTGCATGAATTTAACCCGATGATGGGTCACCGTGGATGCCGTTTGGCAGTCACCTACCCTGAAATTGCTGCAATGCAGACCAGAGCAGTTATCAAAGCTGCTTTGAATGTGAAAAAAGCTCATCCGGATTGGGATATCGTTCCGGAAATCATGATTCCGTTAGTCGGAGAAATCAAAGAGCTTGCTTATGTAAAGAGCATTGTTGTAAAAACAGCGGATGAAGTTATCGCTGCCAGCAACGAAAAACTGACCTACAAAGTCGGTACAATGATCGAAATTCCTCGTGCTGCTTTGACAGCTGATGAAATCGCAAAAGAAGCTGAATTCTTTAGCTTCGGTACCAACGATTTGACTCAGATGACCTTCGGCTTCAGCCGTGATGATGCAGGCAAATTCTTGGGTGCTTACTATGACAAGAAGATTTATGAGAACGATCCGTTCGCTAAATTGGATCAGGTCGGCGTAGGCAAACTGGTAAAAATGGCTGCTGACCTCGGAAAGCAGACTCGCCCTGACATCAAACTCGGTATCTGCGGCGAACATGGCGGAGATCCTTCTACTGTTGAATTCTGTCACAGAGTTGGTTTGAACTATGTTTCCTGTTCTCCGTTCCGTGTTCCGATTGCTCGTTTGGCTGCTGCACAGGCAGCTATTAAAGAAAGCAAATAAGGGATTCCGATATAGGAATGAATATCTAAAAAAATGAGGACGTTTTAAACGTCCTCATTTTTT
>ERZ827524.2329-NODE-2329-length-13994-cov-3.388191_pt1 | contig 13994 bp, 8 predicted proteins | sample MGYA00519702_ERZ827524 | MGnify/ENA primary metagenome ERZ827524 (study PRJEB31778, sample SAMEA3449341) | human gut metagenome | biome: human gut; feature: human-associated habitat; material: faeces | place: United Kingdom | collected 2010/2012 ...
AATAAAATATATTATAAAAAATATTTCAGTAAAATAATTATAATTATTTACTAAAATATATGGCGTAAATTGTTAAAATATTAGGCAATGAATTTGTTGAAATCAAGAAAACAAAAAATAACATCTAAAAATATAAAATGGGATATACATTATTACAATAAAAAAATATAACAAATGTCATAAAAAAATATAAAAAAGTATTTAAATAATAGAATAACCAAATATAATATTGACAATTTATTTTAAAGTTTTTAAAATAAAATATGTAAAATAGATTTCGTCCAAAAAAGATAATTTGATGAGGAGGATTAAGTAATGTTAAAAAACATGGCTAAAAAATCAGTTGGGATAATGATGACGGCTGCCCTTTTGTTAACTACTGTTGCGTCTACCATTTCTGTCAGTGCAAATACACAGGTAGAATATAAACCGATTGCAAGCTATAACTTTTCAGATGCCACCAATCCGGGAAAAGACTCTGTTGGAAATCATAATTTGATGGCTTATTATCAGGCAACAGACAACGGTGATATTACTGAAGCTACTTCGGACCAAATTCTGATAAAGGAATCGGGCAACAAACAGGCTATTGATTTCAATGGGAAATACTGGTTAGCAGGAGATAATTTCACGCAAGATTTGAAAGAAATGACCTTTTCTTATTGGATTAAGGAGAGCGAGGATAGTACCACTTCTGGAAAATTGCAGGGAACTGCAATCTGCACCGGTGCTGTGCCGAACTCATCAGCCGTGAATGGTATTCGGCTTGGCTATAACGGTGGTGGAGCTTATGCAGTGGGATTTCGAGCTAAGAAAGCCGATGACACAAATCCGGAGGTATGGCTAGGCGATGTCATTGCTGCGGACAAAATGGATAAAACAAAATGGGCGCAGTATATTGTAACAATTCAACTGGCCGATGATAGCCGGGATGGTTCTGTTGTTATCTATCGACAAGCAGAAGGTGATTTCACACAGGGAGACCCAACAACCGTTAATTTGAGCAAGGCAGAAACCAAACCGCCTATCAGCAATACGAACCTAGAAAAAATCAAAACGATGACCAGTTTTGAAAGCAGTTCTCCCTTTGCAATTGGTGCATCTTTGGTCTCACTCAGTGAAAGGAAACAAGGTAGCAGCCCCAATTCATGGAAGATGAGTGGTATGTTGTCTGATGTTCGGGTATATGATAAAGCTTTTAACATAGATGAAGTTAAGGAACTGTTTGCAAATGGTAAAGTAATGACTGAAAGCACAGATGAACCAATAATAGATACCGAAGAAGTGCCGGAGCGTCCGGAATTTACAGAAAAGGAACTGCGTCCAGTGGCAAGATACGACTTTAACGACGCGGAGAATCTCGGCAAAGACAGCGTCGGAAACCATGACCTGAAAATTTATGGATTAAATCAATTGGAAGATAAAACTCTGGCGAAGCAAGCCTCGGGTCCATGGAATGATGCCAAGGCGCTGGACTTCGATGGAAGCTATTATTTGTCTGGAGATAATTTCACTAAAAATATGACAGAAATGACGGTGACATTCTGGACAAAACAAAGAACTAATGGGGATCTGCGAGGAGTAGTTGCTAGCACCGGTTGTGTCAATTCAGAAACATCTGGTATTCGTATCGGTCACAGCACAGGTACCAAACACAATATCTTTTTTGGCTATGCAGGAGTAGACGCGGATAATAACAAACTAGAGGTTTGGGGAGGCGATCGCGGCGACTTTATGCAAGGTGAGGTATGGACTAGATATGCACTGGTTTTCAAAGCTGCAAAAGCTGGAGACGCCGGCAGCTGCGAGTTGTATATTATCAAAAACGGTAAATATATACCGGGCGATGTCGACAGCGTATTTGGCGCAGTGCATTATGAGTCTTATCAGAGCAAAGCATGGGATCCAAAACTAAATGCTGAAAAAATTGTTGATTTTGGAAATGCAACTGCGGATCTTGTTTTGGGTGCTGCTCTAGGAACGAATGGGGAATTGCTTACCGAAGGAACTCGTGCTATGTTTAACGGAAGAATTGCAGATGTTCGTATTTATGATAGAGCTCTTAGCGATGTGGAAGCAATTGAATTATTTGCGGTTGACGCTGTAACATATACTGAGACTTCTGATGGTGGTGCCTCCGGCGATGAAGGACCAAATAATAGCGGTATAGGCGGTGGGACTGTTATAGATGATGGCGATGATATGTCTGATGCAGAGCCATCTGGTACAGTTAATACAGGAGATCACAGTGCACCGTTTTGGGCATTAGCCTTTCTTTTGGTTGCTGTTGTTTGCGTGTTGAGAGGGATATTTCAAAAAACACGTCGATTAAATGCATAAAGAAAAGTGATGTCAGGTAAAGGTAGGGATTAGTTCTGCACTTTACTTCCAGAATATCAAGTGGGAACAAAATCCACCATGAAAGCAAAGAACATTAAGTAAAAGTAATAATTAATAGACAGACAAAAGAGTGTTTTCAGCAAAGCAATAAAAGTCAAGTTGTTCCATAACCTTTTGTCTGTCTATTTCTATGAAATTTGGAGAAGAGGTAAAGATATTTATGCAGAAAAAACAGATAAAAAAAACAATAAGCAGAGCTTGCGCATTACTGCTAACAGCAATGCTTCTTATAGGAACCTATATTGTCAATGTCAGTGCATCATATGGAAGTAAAACCGTATTTACTGTTTTTGATTTTGATAAAGAAAAGCTTGGCTCTAATATATGGGATGGCCCGACCCGTGAAAAAGGACAGTTCAGCTATAAAGTAGTAAACAGCACAACAGCAAATGGCGGTAAAGGAATAAAAGGTATTCAGGGTCAGGCAATCGAAGCTCATTGGTGGCAGCAGGAAAACAGTGAGGACAAGGCTTTGATTTTCGGAACACATCTGTCGACTCCGATTGATTTAAGCGTATACGGAAACGGAAAATATGCGTTGAAGGTTCGGATTTATTTTGATGAATTTGATCCGCTGTATAATCCGACCGATGGAAATATTGCAGGACCGGATTGGGGCGTTGAAATGAGCAATAACGGCAATGCGGACACAAAATCCTATCGGTGGTCTAAAAAAGGATTTATGCCCCATGCAGGATGGAATGAACTGTACTTGCCGATTCGGGCGGAGTACATATCAAATACCGGTTTGGGAAGAATTAATTTGGCTAAGGTGAACTTTTTCCGTTTTTGGAATACAGCGCACAGCACAACATATGCAGTGCTCGACAGTGTAACAATTGTTGATTATACAGAGGAAACAGCCGGCGCTTCCGGAAATGTCCTTACATTAGATACTTGTGATGATTCCGTCACCTTTTTTGGTGCGGGAATAGATACTTCAAATAAGAAGCAAGGGCTTGCCAGTGTTGCAGCTGTTGCATGGAATCCGAACCAGGCAGCAGGTATTTCTCGTAAATGGAGTACTCCGATTGATACTAAGGTGAATGAAAACACCGGATCGTTAAAGTTATGGATATACATTTCTAAGATTGACAATGCCAAAGAACTTTCCGTAGAGTTAACAAGCGGAGGAGAAGCGGACAGAAGCGAGATCAACTGGTCAAAGGATAAACTGAATCTGAAGAACGGCTGGAATGAAGTAACACTGAAGATGAAAGATGCTAAGCAAAACGATGGTGTTACAGGAAAAGCATATGATCCGAGTGCATTAAACTTTTTCCGAATTTATGCAATTGCGACGAAACCGTTAATGATAGCGGTAGACGATATTCGGATTATTAAAAGTGACGGAAATTATACGACAGCATCGACCGGAAATAATGCGAGTCAGATAAACACGCAATCAGCGGGGCAGGTTTCCTCAAAAAACAATACAACGCTTTCAAATACCAATACAGTTTCGGGAGAAGTTGTTAGTACAGCCGAAGAAACGATAAGCACAGATAATACGGGCGAAACAATAAGCGATGCGATAGTATCGGCTGATAATCAAGAGGTATTGTCAAGTGAAACGACAGGCGCTTCCAATGAACCAAATAAAGAAAGCAAGCTGCCGTTAATCCTGCTGTTTATCGGGCTGGGCATTGTAGTATTAGGAGGAACAGGAGCAGCAGTTTATTTTCTGGTACTTAAAAAGAAAAACTGAAGACAATGGCCGTGAAACCGGAATGCAGTAACTGTACCGGAGTATAGGGAAAAAGGAGATGCAGAATGTGAGACAAGTAAGAAGAGCCTGTCAAAAAGGGGTAGCTGTAATAGTGGCAGGAATTTTATTTGTAACAGCACAGGGCTATCAGACAGCCAGAGGTCTGGAGAAGATAACAGAGCGTGAACCGGTACAGTATGAGCAACTGATATCATATATGGAATATCGCGAGGAGAACAGTGAAGTAGCCACGATTGAAGCGGGATATCGGAAAGAGGTGTTGCCGGAAGCTTATTCGGCGGGCAAAGAAATACAGCTTGCAGAATATCAAGGAAAAGCCGGCGTAATGATAACCGGAGAATCGGGGTACGTCGATTTTCCGATTGAGGTAGACAAAACAGGGCTTTATGCGATAGAGATAACATACTGCGCAATAGAGGGAAAAGGAGTCGCGATAGAACGAAAGCTTTCCATAGACGGGAAAACACCGTTTTCAGAAGCGGGAAATATTTCATTTGACCGCCTATGGAAAGATGAAACAAATGTAAGAGAAACGCATGATGTTCAGGACAATGAGATACAGCCAAAGCAAAAGGAAGTATATGAGTGGCGAACGTCAAGCCTTCGCGACGGAAGCGGATATTATTCAGAACCATTGCTGTTTTGTTTCAGCCAAGGGAAGCATCAATTGAGATTGGAATCTGTCAGAGAACCGATGGCAATATCAAGGATAGCGCTTGTAGGATACAGTGAGCCGAAGTCGTATCAAGAATATAAAGAGCAGTACGAAAGTGAAAGCCGGAACGGAACGGCCATGACAGTAAAATTAGAAGCGGAGGAGCCGCACCTGAAATCGGATCCGATGCTTGTTCCTTCATTTGATCGTTCATCACCATTAAGCAGTCCGCAGAGTACGGGAGAAATCTGTTTGAATACGATAAGCGGAGAACGGTTTAAAACACCGGGACAGTGGATAGAGTGGCAGTTCTCAGTGCCAGAGGACGGATTGTATCAAATAGGAATGCGGGCGCGGCAAAACGCAGAAAGCGGATTTATAGCAAACCGTAAACTATTGATAGACGGAGAAGTACCTTTTCAGGAAGCGGCAGAAATCAACTTTCAATATTCAACGGAATGGCGAAATGTAATATGTTCCTCGGGAGATGAACGCTGTTTGTTTTACCTGAAGAAAGGACAGCATACGATCAGACTTGAGGCAACGGTCGGAAAAATGCGGACTGCATTAGAACAAACAGACGATGTCATGGAAAAACTGAATACGGCATATCGGAAGCTGCTGATGATATTGGGCGCAACGCCGGACATATATCGGGATTATGATCTGGAAAATGAAGTGCCGGAAATCTTTGAGATGTTTCAGGAAACAGGCGAACAGCTGGAACAGGTTTTGGAAGAAATATCGTCACAATTGGAGGAACGAGGACAGAGTACGTCGATATTTAATACTCTGATCGAGCAGTTGAAGGATTTTAACGATCAGCCGGATAGCATTGCGAAGCGATTCTCCGCTTTTAAAAGTAACATCAGCTCTTTGGGAACCTGGTTGTTGACTGCAAGAGAACAACCGGTGCAGATAGACTATATTATAGTAGCAGAACCAGAGTATCAATTTTCCAAAGCAGAGAGCGGATTTTGGAGTAAAGCGGTCCATGAAATCAAAATGTTTCTTTCATCGTTTTTCGAGGATTATTCAAGCATTAGCAGTGCTTCGGGGAGTAACAAAGTTTTGACGGTATGGACAACGATGGCGCGAGACCAAACGAATATTTTAGGGCAGATGCTTCGATCAGCAGGATTTGAAACGTTTTCTGTAAACCTGCAAATGGTAGGAAGCGGTACATTGCTTCCGTCAGTGCTGGCAGGAAAGGGACCGGATGTCGCATTATCGCAAGCATCTGGAGATGTGATGAACTATGCGGCGAGAAATGCTCTGGAAGCGTTGAACGGCTATGAAGGATTCGAAGAGATAGAAAAACAATTTATGGATAGTGCCAAGATTCCGCTGGAGTATAACGGACAAAGCTATGCGTTGCCAGAGACGCAGGTGTTTCCGGTGATGTTTTATCGAAAGGATATTTTGTCAGAGCTCAAGCTTCCGATTCCGGAAACATGGGAAGATATGTACGAAATGATACCGGAATTGCAAAAGCAGAATATGACGATTGGTTTGCCAACCGGTCTGCCATCATTTGCGATGCTATTGTTTCAAAGCGGTGGAAGTTTTTATAATTCAGACGGTACGAAAAGTGCATTGGATACAGAAACCAGCGTTCGTGCATTTCGAACACAGACAGAGTTATTCCAAAATTACAGTCTGTTGCTGTCTTATGATTTTTCGAATAGATTTCGGTCAGGAGAAATGCCAATAGCGATTGCAGAGTATACGGCTTATAATCAGTTGGCAGTGTTTGCACCCGAAATTAAAGGAATGTGGAGCTTTGCACTTTTACCGGGGACACGGAATGCAAACGGTAGCATCAACCGTAAAAGTACTTCGACGACAACGGGAGCTGTAATGCTCAAAGGCAGTAACAATAAAGACGCCGCATGGGAATTTTTACGTTGGTGGGTAGGAGCAGAGACTCAAATTCAATTCGGCAGGGAATTAGAGAGTCTTCTAGGTGTGGCAGCACGGTATTATTCGGCAAATGTTGAAGCATTAAAGGCATCCAGATGGCTGGCAGAGGAATCAGAGGTACTGGGTGAGCAATGGAAACAGGCAGAAGGAATACCGGAGATGCCAGGAGGGTACTATACATCACGGTATTTGGATTTTGCTTTTAAAAAGGTAGTAGTGAACGGAGAAAGCCCGCGGGAGACCTTGTTGGATTATGTTGATACAATTAACAATGAAATAACATATAAGCGTTTGGAATTCGGGTTGCCCGTTTCAGACCATAATGAATGAGATGGACAAGAAAATCAAAACAGGGGAAAAAATTAGGGCAGCAAATAAGGGAAAGGAAAGAGCAATCAAATGAATGTAACAGGAAAAAGGGAAAAGAAATTTTCGCAGACCAAAACAGCATGGCTGTTTATGTTGCCTTTCCTAGCGATTTTTATATTATTTACAATAATGCCGGTAATAGCGTCAATAGGGCTGGGGTTTACAAATTTTAATTTATTAGAGTTGCCACGATTTGTAGGTTTCCGGAATTATATTCAGTTGTTTTTAAATGACGAAATCTTTCTGAAAGCATTGAAGAATACGCTGCTTTTTGCGGCGATAACGGGACCGGTGGGATATATTCTGTGCTTTACATTCGCATGGTTTATTCATCAAATACCACCGGCACCACGGTCGTTTTTAACACTGCTTTTTTATGCACCGTCGATAGCCGGAAATATGTATGTTATCTGGACATATATATTCAGCAATGACACCTATGGATTAATGAATTCTATACTAATATCACTGGGTTTTATAGCTGATCCGATTCAATGGCTGACTGACGCATCCTATATGTCCGGCGTTGTCATCGTTGTGGTGCTATGGCAAAGCTTGGGAGCAGGATTCTTGTCCTTTATAGCAGGATTGCAGAATGTGGATAAAACGCTATATGAAGCAGGAGCGGTAGACGGAATATCAAATCGTTGGCAGGAACTGTATTTTATTACTTTTCCGGCTATGCGTCCACAACTAATGTTCGGAGCGGTAATGAGCGTAACGTCATCGTTTGGAATCGGAGCGGTAATTACGGCATTAGTAGGATTTCCGTCGACGGATTATGCTGTACATACTCTGGTGCATCATTTGGAGGATTACGGAAGTATCCGGTTCGAAATGGGCTATGCCTGTGCAATAGCAACTTTACTGTTTTTATTGATGGTAGGGACAAATAAGCTAATACAAAAACTATTGAGCAAGGTGGGACAGTGATGCAGCGAAGGAGAATTCATGGTGGGAGGTTGCTAAAAAGAAAAGTCAACCGAAGCATAGGCGGAGATCTGGTGATATTTCTGTTTTTGCTGGCCGGAGCCGTGTTTATGGGTCTGCCGATATTATATGCGGTATGCAACTCATTAAAGCCATTGGATGAGCTTTGGGTGTTTCCGCCTAAGTTTTTTGTACGGCAGCCTACACTGAAGAATTTTTCAGATTTGTTTGTATTGATGTCGAACTCTTTGGTTCCTTTTTCCAGATATATCTTTAACACGGTGTTTATTACAGCGATAGGAACCACACTTCATGTATTTGCGGCATCGATGTGTGCATATGCGCTGGCAAAGATGAAATATCGAGGAAGAAATACCATTTTTCGAATCATTGTATTGGCGCTGATGTTTTCATCTGCGGTCACAACGATACCGAACTTTATTATTATGAAATATGTAGGGTTGATAGACACGATATGGGCAGTAATTATCCCGGCAATTGGAAGCCCGCTGGGATTATACTTGATGAAACAGTTTATGGATCAGATACCTGATTCTCTGTTGGAAGCAGCACGGATGGATGGTGCGACGGAGATAACAGTATTTATGAGAATCGTGATGCCGACAGTAAAGTCTGCATGGTTGACTTTGATTGTATTTTCGGTGCAAACACTTTGGAATACGGGTAATAGTATATTTATCTATCGGGAAGAAATTAAATCATTAGGGTATGCACTAAGTCAATTGGCAACCTCAGGATATGCGCGCGCAGGGGTTGGGGCAGCGGTCAATGTGGTAATGATGTTGGTACCGATCGGTGTGTTTATAGGGGCACAAAGCAGAATTATTGAAACGATGACTTCATCCGGAATTAAAGAGTGAGTTGAAAGAAAGCAGGGAGATCATTTGCAGGGGAAAACATACAAAAAGATACTCCGAAGCGCTGCCTGTATAGCCGGGGGAATATTACTAAGCGGTTCTCTGACTCTGGCGGCACTGGAAGGCAATACTGCGCTGTACAAAAGCTACGTATATACGCAGACAGGAGAGGCAGTGGAGAGCCCGGCAGCCTATCAGCCGGTGGATGTGATAGAGTCGCGAACCTTGGGACTGAATGAAACAATGGAGCCTAATGATATCTTTTTATCATCTTCCGGATGTCTGTATATTGTAGATACGAAAAACAATGCGATACATATTGTGAGCAGTGATTATCGTATCATAGGCTCTATTACAAAGTTAAGCGGAGAAAGCGGCGGCACGACAGCTCTGTCTGCTCCGGAATGCGTTTATGTAGATGAAGAAGAACAAATCTATGTAGCAGATACGGGAAATAAAAGAATCATTTGTATAGATCAAAATGGGAAAGTGCTTAAAGAATATCCAACACCGGAAATCAAGATCAGCGGAAAAGAAATTCCGTATCAGCCTATTAAGGTGGCGGTGGATTTTGCTGGGCGAATTTATGTGGTGGCGAAAAACGTAAATCGGGGTATTTTGGAGTTAAATCAAAGTGGAGAATTGCTGGGGTATATTGGAGCGCCGGATGTGACCATGAATATGGCAGAATATTTTTGGCGGATGATATCCACAGATGCCCAGAAGAGTTATTTAGACAGGTATGTCCCGACTGAGTACAATAATTTGTTGGTTGATGCATCTGGTTTTATCTATGCAACGGTGGGAACCGTGGATGCAACTGAAATTTTGTCGGCAGCAAAAAATAAAAACAACAGCAGTACGGCAATTCCGATTAGAAAGCTAAGTCCATCCGGGGAAGATGTATTGACCAAGAGAGGTGCTTTTCCGCCGATTGGTGATATAGAGTTTGAGGAATCGGAGCATTCCATTATAACAGATGTTGCCATAAGGGAAACTGGAAGCTATTCGTTATTAGACAGTCGCCGAGGACGAATTTTTACTTATGATGCCGAGAGCAATCTCCTCTATATTTTTGGTGGCAAGGGGAATCAAGTAGGAAAATTCCAGTCACCCACCTCATTAGTTTATTGGGAAGACAGGTTGTTGGTAGCGGATAAGGTAACCGGAAAAATTACAGTGTTTAAACCGACATGTTATGCAGACATCATCAATAAGGCTATTCAGTTGGAGGATGACGGAGAATACGAGAAAGCATATGAAGCATGGAAACAAGCGCTGGTCTATAATTCCAATCTTTCCACAGCATATTATGGAATAGGAAAGATGGAGTACCGTTTGAAAAAATATGATAGTGCCATGAACCATCTGAAGCTAATAGATGAAAAATATTTTTATTCAAAAGCATTGGTTATGCAACGCAAAAAAATATTAACTACAGCAATTCCTATATGCGGAGTCGGAATACTCTGTCTGGTAGTGGTTCTGGTAGTGTTAAAAATAGCCAAGAAAAAACGAAAAACCAAATTAAAGAAAATCTGATTGTGAACAGGAAGGGGATATCCTGCAATGCGGCGGGAGCATCGGTTTATGAATGCACTGGGGTATGCGGTATATATTATAGTACATCCGTTTAAAGGGTTTTGGGATATTAAGCGCGAGGGGAAAGGAACATTAAGAGCGGCAATCGTGATGTATGCGGCTTTGGCAGTCAGTTTTTTATTTCGGCGTCAATTGACAGCATATCTTTTTAACCCTTATGAAACGGAACATATGAATCTTTTCTTTGAGGTGGTGTCAGTATTGGCTCCATATCTTCTTTGGTCTGTATCCTCATGGTGTATTACTACATTAATGGATGGAGAAGGAAGCTTTTATGACATCTTTAAAGCAACAGGCTATGCGCTTTTTCCGATGATTGCAGCTAATATTTTAAGCACACTGCTTAGCCTGACTTTCACACAAAATGAACAGACCTTTTATCAAATGGTATTGACAATCGGTACTGCGTGGACGTATTTGCTGCTGTTTTTGGGAATGGTGATTACGCAGCAGTATACGGTGAAGAAATCATTGCTAACAACTGTAATTACAATTCTTGGAATGTTGATTATTGTTTTTTTGCTGATCATGATGTTTTTTTTGGTACAGCAAGTAGTAGGATTTGTACAGGAAATCTGGATGGAGTTTTCACTGAGACTGGCAGAATAAGGTTTTTCTGAGAAGGCAATAAAAATTGATTGCACACAATCGTTTTATATTGCCGATCGTGCAATATTGCAGTGAATTGAAATAGGAATGGTGATTGCAGTGAAGAAAAAGCTAATAAAAGCCGGCGCTTTTTTGCTGGTAGTCGGGGTGTTTTGTTATTGCTTTTTTGTGGTGGCACCGGATAAGGATACGGCAGCCCTAGTATATAATAACAGTTATAAAGACATGAGCTTTTCTGTTTTTGATTATCCAGAAGAGGCAGACGGCGAAACGGAATTAAAACAGATGCATCTTATGGAAGAAAACAATCAGTATGCGCTTTATTTGGATGAAAATTTGTCAGATATTGCACTGGTTGATAAAAAAACGGGACGGATTTATCACTCAAATCCCTGCAGGAAGGATCCCTCTCTGTTATTAGGAAAAGCAAATCAATATGAGTTTACATCGTTGGTAACAATTGACTATATCAACAGTTCCGGAAAAACAGGTACATTTACTTCTGCGGAGCATGCCTTGACGAACAAGCAGGTATGGGTAAAAAAGATAGAGTCCGGAATACGTTTGACTTATCAGATGGGATCCGCCGAATCAAGCCGGCTTTTACCTCCGGTCTTGACAGAAGACAGTTATCAGGAAATCTTGCAGAAGATGGAAGATGCAGATCGCGAAAGCATGGAAGAGTTTTATCGTTATTTGGAAAGCGGTCAGCTTCCGGCAGAGCAGGCTGAAGAACTTGTCGAATTGGTACCGGGAGTTGAGAACCAGAATTTATATTTGTTGCGGACACTGACTGCAAGCCAAAAAAGAATGTTAGAATCTATGCTGGAAGAAGTTGGATTTACCGTTGATCAAATGGAGGAGGAAAAGAAAAAAACCGAATATGTCGGAGATGAAAATAGTATTTCTTTTGTTATTCCTCTGGAGCTGAGAGTGGAGGAAGATGGCTTGCTGGTTTCTGTCCCTGCACAGGATATCCAGATGCCTAAGAGCGTAAAAATTCGACAAATTAGCTTACTCAAGGGATTTGGCGCATCCTCTCAAAAAGAAGGTTTTCTTTTAATTCCGGACGGCTCCGGTGCTTTACTGGATCGCGTCAGCAATTCTTCGAATGATGTTCTTGCAAAACCGCTTTACGGTCGGGATATCACTACCTCGGTCCCGTATATTTCAGAGATATCGGAACAGGCTGTTTTGCCTTTCTTTGGACAGCGATCGGAGCAGGACGCTTTATTTGGATATATTGTTTCGGGTGCTCCGCAGGCTTCTGTAATTGCAAAACAAATCAGTTCTTCTAACTTTGCAGCGACGGTTTACCCCTCTTTTATTATTACTGAATTGGATTATAAAGTTTATGATCTTACTGAAAACAGTCAGAGTGGTATTTTGCTTGCAAATGAGAGCGTAACAGAGGATTTGTCTGTTTGTTATTTCCCTATGGAGCAAGAGAAAGCTACTTATTCTAATATGGCAGAACGGTGCCGGGAGTATTTGCTCAAGCAGGGGATGCTTAAAGATGAAAAGACTCAGGGAAGTTCTTTTTACTTGTCTTTGCTCGGAGCGGCGGAAAAGGAAACTACACGTTTCGGAATTCCGGTTACAATGGTAGAACCGTTGACTACTTTTCAACAGGCAGAAGAAATACTTTCCGTGTTAATCGATAAAGGGGTTTCGGATATTGCGGTAGAGTACGCAGGAATAACCGAACACGGAATTTTGGGGAATAACAATGGCAGTTTTAAACCGCTTAGTGCCTTAGGCGGAAAAAAAGAATATCAGGGACTTTTGCAGCAAACCTCTCAAAATGGGATACGTTTTTTCACTGCGGAGGAGTTCCTTTGTGTTTACCAGTCGCAGGGCTTTGGGCAAAATCAGTCATTAGTACGAAAAATCAGTAAACAAATTGCTTCCGGCTCAGAGTGGAATCCGGTGACATTAAGAAGAGAAAAGGAAAATTCTTATTCACTGCGTTCTCCAATGACTTTGTTAAAAATAGGAGAAGCTTTTCTGAAAGAATATGCTTACTATTCAGAGGCTGGAATATCTGCTCCCAGTATAGGAAAACTGCTCTATTCAGATTATAAAAAGAGTGCCGCTTGTTCCAGAACTGGGGCGCAACAGCAGTACAGTGCTTTGCTTGAGATGTTTGAAAAAAATGTACAGAATGTTATGGTTCATACCGGAAACAGCTATGCTCTGCCTTATGTTACAGATATTCTGGAGTTGCCTTCCGGTTCCAGCGGAGAATATCTGGAAACAGAAAGTATTCCTTTTGTGCAGCAGGTATTGCACGGTTATGTGAATTATAGTTCGACACCTTTTAACAGCACAAGCGACGGAAAACGGGAGTTTTTGAAAGCAATAGAAACCGGAGGAGCAATTTATTATCAGTGGATGTATGCAGAAAATGAACTGCTTTATGATGTCGGAGTACAGAACTTGTATTCTTTACACTTCAGTGATTGGCTTGTTGAAGCTGTCTCCTTTTATCAAAAAGCACAGCCTATGTTTGAGCAAATCCAGGGAGTTCCGATTAAAGAGCATCAAAAGCTTCAGTCATATGTTTATGCTACCAGCTATGAAAACGGTGTGACAGTGCTTGTAAACTACAGCGACAGTGCCGTGAAAATTAATGGAATATCAATAGACGGGCAGGACTTCGCGGTAATGGAGGGGAATATCAATGCAGGATAGAAAAAATAAAAAGAGTTGGCGTGTGGTCAATAGAAAAGATGTAGTTGGATATTTGTTTCTGCTGCCATTGATTTTGGGATTATGTTTTATCTATGTTCCCGTTCTAATACAATCCTTTTTGTTCTCTGTCAGCGATATGGATATTACCTCTAAAGGCTTGGTAATGGAATATGCCGGTTTTGGCAATTACTATAAAGCGTTTTTT
>ERZ827524.2338-NODE-2338-length-13919-cov-5.639859_pt1 | contig 13919 bp, 10 predicted proteins | sample MGYA00519702_ERZ827524 | MGnify/ENA primary metagenome ERZ827524 (study PRJEB31778, sample SAMEA3449341) | human gut metagenome | biome: human gut; feature: human-associated habitat; material: faeces | place: United Kingdom | collected 2010/2012 ...
GCGACGGTCGGTTCGGTCAACCTGGATTTCCGCAGCCTGTTTCTCCACTATGAAAACGGGGTGCTCATCTGCGACGCGCCGGTGGTGGCCGACATCCGCCGGGATATCGAAAAGACGATGGAGGTTTCCCACCGGATCACGATGGACGATATTCAGAGCCGTCCCTGGTGGCAGAAGGTGCTGGCGCCCGTCTTCAATCTGTTCTCCCCCCTGATGTAAGGGAAAGCGTCCTCCTGATTGGGAGGACGCTTTTTTATAGCCGATCCGGGAGGTTGCGTATCGCCAGGCCTTGCCGGCGGGCGTAGCTCACCGTGTAGGCGGTGCCGCCGGCTTGCCGGGTCAGCCAGCTGACGCACCAGGAGCTTTCATCGACCAGACGGCGGTTGCGCTCCTGCATACAGCCGGGGCGGTAGCGGTCCGCGACGTAAGAAACCGCGTCGGCCTGGGCGAGAATATCCACATAAACCGCCGCGTCCTTCGACGGCCAGCCCCGCGTTTGATCGCGGCAGGGCAGAAACAGGAGAAGCCGCAGATAGGGACAGGCCGCGCGGGCCCGCAGAACGGACTGCGCGGCGAGCGTGTCAAAGCCCCGCGCGCCGCCGCAGGCGAAATCGACAATACCGCGGCCGATCAGCTCGGCAACGGTGTCGTCGAGCAAGGAAGGGATAGCCGGCAGATGTTCCGCCGGCAGGTTCCGGTGGCCGGTAAAACAGCAGGTTTCACGACGCATACAATCATCCTTTCGTGTTGGATATATCGTACATTATATCACAAACTTTATTTTATGGGATATATTCAACACGATATATCGTATAAATGCGTACCCTTATGATTAGAATCTTCTATAATAAGGGGAATTAAGATGAACACTAGGGATGTTGTTGCTGCACGTATTACCGAACTGTGCGAGCAAAAAGGAATGACGCTCAATGAACTGGCAAATCAGGCAGGAATTCCTCCCACTACCGTTTACAGTATTTTCAATTTAAAAAGTAAAAACCCCGGAATCGTCACGTTAAAGAAGATTTGCGATGCATTGGAAATAACCCTGGGCGCGTTTTTCAGCACAAAAGAATTTGACGATTTGGAGCAGGAAATCCGATAAGCGGCCGCCCGGGCCGCCGCACATAATCCCTGAGGCAGGCACATAAGGTAATATAGGCCAAACTGCTGTCTGTCGGAGGGAGAAACGCCTTATGTGGCTGGATACGGGAATTGTCATTGCGTATATATTGCTGTTGGTGATCATGGGGCTGCGGGGAGGCCGCAACGTCAAAAACGCCGGGGATTTCACCGCTTCCGGCGGCCGGTACGGCACGCTGGTGATTTTCGCCACCCTGTCCGCCTCCTACGTGGGCGGGGGATACTCCTCCGGCAACGCCGCCCAGGCGTATACCAGCGGCATCGGCACCACCCTGACCCTGTTCGGGTTCAGCCTGTCCATGATCCTCATCGGGAAATACCTGGTGCCGGGCGTGGGCCGCTTTACCGGCGTTTCCACCGTCGGCGGCATCATTGGGGTAAGCTACGGCCGGTCGGCCCGGATTCTGGCAGGCCTGTTCTCCTTCATCTGCTGCGCCGGGGTGGTGGGCGCCCAGATGGAGTCCATGGGCATGGTGTTCCACGTGCTGCTGGGGGTGCCCGAATGGGCCGGTATCCTTATCGGCTGCGGGATTGTGCTGATTTACACCACCTTCGGGGGTATGCAGTCGGTGATTGTGGCCGACATCATTCAGTTTATCCTGCTGGCCGGCGGCATGCCCTTGCTGCTGATCATGGGGCTTCACCGGGCGGGCGGCGCCCAGGCGGTGCTGGACACCCTGCCTCGGGAATATTTCAACCCCTTCAACGGCACCACCTTTGCCGGGTTTCTCTCCATGTTTTTCACCATGATGTTCGGCGAGGCGCTGGCCCCGCCCTATACCCAGCGGCTGCTGATCGGCCGCAACCCCAAGGGCACCGCCCGGGGCACCGTCCTGAGCGGTCTGTTTTCCATCCCTTTTTTCATCGTCACCGGCATGATCGGATTCACCGCGTATGCCCTCGGAGTGGCCAAGGACGCCTCGTCGGCCATGCCCGATTTGGTACAGGCGGTGCTGCCCCTGGGGATCCGTGGGGTGGTGATGGCCGCCATGGTGTCCATCATCATGTCGGCGGCCGACGGCTTTCTCAACGGGGCGGCGGTGGGGCTGGTCAACGACATGATTCTGCCGCTGCGGCCCCATATGTCGGACAAAAGCCAGCTGCGCTGGCTGCGGGGGGTGAACTTCGCCACGGGGGCGGCGGCGGTTTTGGCCGCATTTGTCCTGCCCGATGTGTTCTCCATCCTGGTGTTGGCGTATTCCTTTTGGTGCCCCCTAATCCTGGTACCCCTGGCCGCCGCTTTCCTAGGGGTCAAGTCCAACGGCCGGGCGTTCCGCTATGCGCTGCTGGCGGGGCTGACGGGCTGCGCGAAGAAGGAGCCGCTCTCGCTGACGGTATGGACATATTACAACGGCGAGCAGCTTGGCGCGTTCAACGAGGCCGTGGAGGCGTTTAACGCGACGGTGGGCAGGGATAAGAACATCGTGGTTTCCGCTTCAAGCCTCGGCTCGGTCAACGATTTGGAGCAGAACGTGGCGGACGCGGTGCGGGGCAAGGTCGGCGCACAGGAAGTGCCGGATATCTTTTCCGCCTACGCGGATACGGCCTACGCGGTGGACAGTCTGGGGCGCGTCGCCGATCTCGGCCCGTATCTGACGGAAAAGGACAGAAAGGAATACATCGAAAGCTACCTGAGCGAAGGCGATTTCAGGGGCGACGGCAGCGTTAAGATATTCCCGGTGGCGAAGGCGACGGAGCTGCTCGTGGTCAACGACACGGATTGGCGGGCGTTCGCGGAGGCGACGGGCACGAGCGCCGACGAGTTTGCGACCATCGAAGGCGTGACCGCGATGGCGCAGCGCTACTACGAGTGGACGGACAGCCTGACGGACGCGCCGAACGACGGCAAAGCGCTCTTTGGCCGGGACGCGATGGCCAATTACATGATTATCGGCGCGAAGCAGCTCGGCTGCGACATTTTTGAAACGAAGGACGGGCAAACGACCGTCAACCTGCCGCGCGAGGTGGCGAAGCGGCTTTGGGATCACTACTATGTGCCCTATGTGAAGGGATACTTTTCCGCCTCCGGCCGTTTCCGCAGCGACGACATGAAGACGGGCAACGTGCTCGCGTTTGTCGGCTCCTCGGCGGGATGCACCTTCTTCCCGGATCACGTGACCCGCAGCGACGAGGAGAGCTATCCCATCGAGATCAAGACCTATCCCGCGCCGAAGTTTGAGGGCGGCGGGGATTACGCCGTGCAGCAGGGCGCGGGCATGGTGGTCATCCGCAAGAGCGACGAGCAGGTGGAAGCGGCGGCGCGCTTCCTCAAGTGGTTTACGCAGAGCGACTGGGCGATTGAGTTTTCCGTCACCTCCGGCTATCTGCCGGTGACGGCGGAAGACAACGACATGGTCAAGATTGAAAAGGACAGCCCGAGCATGAAGAAAAATGTTCGGGACAGCCTGAGCACGGCGGTGCAGGTCGTGCGGCAGAATACGCTGTACACGTCGAAGGCATTCAAGAACGGCATGAGCGCCCGGAAAAAGCTGGAATACGCCATGAGCGACGCGGCGAAAGCGGATCGCCAGCGCGTGGTGGAGGCTATAGAGAACGGCGCGACGCAGGAAGCGGCGGTCGCGGCGTTTGTGAGCGAGGAGCGCTTTGATGCGTGGTATGCGCAGCTCATGGATGAATTGAACGAGCTTGCCGCGAAATAACGCGATGTGAGCGGCGAACGGAGGTGCATCGGGGTTGAAGCAGAGCCAGACGAAGACGGGGAAAACCGTCTTCCATACCGTGATGCAGCCCTTGGTGGTTTTGATCCTGCTGCAAACGGCGATTCTGCTGACGTTTCTGTATCTGAGCGGCATCTTCGATCAGGTGAACAGCAACGAACGCGCCATCCTCAGCAAGCAGGTGGCCAACCGCGCCAACTATCTGGAATCGCAGATGACCCAGCAATGGGCGGATATCGGCGCGCTGGCGGCGAGCATCAACGAAAAGACGCAGGCCGCCGTGGATGCGGGCGAGCTTTCGCTGGATCGGCTGGAGAGCAGCTCTAAGGAAGCGGCCAAGCTGATCGGCCAAATCTGCACCGATATGATCGAGATGATGTACCGGAACAAGGTTTCCGGCATTTACGTCATTTTCAGCACCTCCAATTTGGATGGCAGCACGGAATCCAAAACGGGTTTCCACGTGCGCGACCTCGACCCGACGGTGAGCGCGACGACGCAGTACAGCGACCTTTTGCTGGAATGTGCACCGATTTCGATCGTCAAGGCGATGAACATCGCGACCGACACGGGCTGGGATACGCGCTATGACTTCGGCACCGCTTACGGCGATTACTTTCGAAAGCCGTTCATGGCGGCCTATCGAGCGGAAAAGCGGCTGTCGGCGCACGATTACGGCTGCTGGAGCACCGGCGCGCAGTCCAACCTGCCCTCCGGGCTGACCTATTCCATGCCGCTGATGCTGGAGGACGGCACGCTGTACGGCGTGCTCGGCATTGAGATGCTGGACGATTATCTGTGCAGCCATCTTCCTTACGGCGAACTCGGCTTTGACGCGGACGGCAGCTATATAGTGGCGCAGTTTGACAAGACGATGGAGCGCGCCTCGGTGAAGGTGGCCAGCGGCAAGACGCGGGTGCGCAGGGGAGAAACCCTCGCCATGGCAAAGGGCAAGGACGGGAGCTACGTCTTCCAACTGGATGGAAAGAAATACGTCACCCAGCAGCAAAAGCTGTCGCTCTACGACATGTACGCGCCGTTTTCCGGCGAAAACTGGGTGCTGATCGGCGCGGCCTCGTCGCAGAGTCTGTATGCGTTTTCCAGCCGGGTGACGCGGTTGATTCTGCTGGCGATTGCGCTGATGCTCCTGTTTGACGCGGTGGGCAGCGTTTTGATCGCGCAGCGGATTTCCAAGCCGATTGCCAAGCTGTCCAAAGAGGTGGATATCGCCAGAACGGGCGAAAACGGCATTCCGCGCCTGTCCTCAACGGGCATACGCGAGCTGGATCATTTCGCGGCGGCTTTCGCGGGGCTGAGCCGCGAGGCCATCAACACCTCCACCCGATTTTTGCGGATGCTGGACATGGCGAGCGTGGATATCGCGGGCTGCGAACTTGATACGTCGGAAGCCAGAGACGTTTCGCCCGCGTTCGCGACGGATAACTTTTTCCCGCTGCTGGGCGTTCCGGGCTGCGACGCGCAGCATGTGACGCTGGGCAAAATCAAATCCCTGCATAAACAGATGGAGAAAAACGTGCTGGCGACGGAGAAAAACGGTGGGAGCACGCTGGTGCATGTCCGCTCGCTTGACGGCAAGGAACGCTATGTGCGCATCAAAGAGACGCAGATTGAAAGCCGCGTGATCGTGCTGGCCGAGGATGTGACGGCGGCGACGCTGGAGCGGATGCGCATCGAGCGGGAACGCGACTACGATCTGCTGACGGGGCTGTACAACCGCCGCGCGTTCTATCGGTTTGCGGGACGGGTGTTCGACCAGCCGGACAAGATGAAGCACGCCGCGATGGTTATGATGGATCTGGATAACCTCAAGCGCACCAACGACACGTTCGGCCACGAATGGGGCGACCGCTACATCCACGAGGCGGCGGTCTGCTTCCTGCGCAGCATTCCGGAAGAGACGCTCTGCGCGCGCGTATCGGGCGACGAATTTAACATCCTCTTCTATGGTTACGACAGCCGCGAGGCGGTGCAGGAGGCGATTGACCGGCTGATTTCCGGGGTGGAAAACAGCTGCTTCAACCTGCCCGACGGCACGGCGACGCGCATCCACGTTTCCGGCGGCATTGCCTGGTACCCGGACGACGGCACGGAGATGATGGAGCTGATTAAATGCGCCGACTATGCCATGTATGGGATCAAGAAGCGCGAAAAGGGCAGATTCGGCGTGTTTGACCGCGCGCAGTATGAGCGGGCGGAAAAGAAAATAAAAGACAGGGAAACACGGCAGAATGGGTAACATTTCGTTACTTTTGTTAGTAAACACGCATATATGCCCTTGACAGAAACAAAAAGAGCGACTAGAATATGGGTATGCATGGCGGGAATATAACGCTTGTGCATGGAGGGGCAGAATATGGGTCGGAACAGACCTGAGAGGCAAAGCGGGCGAGTGCTGGCGGTTAAGCTGGGCGTTGTGCTCGTCGGATTGGTGATTTTGCTTGCGCTGGGTTATGCCGGCGGTCGGTATTTGGAAAAAAGAAGATATACGGAGACGCGAGGCGAGCTAAAAGATGGCTTCGGTGAAGTGCCGACGGTGGAAATTGACGGCGTCACCTATGAGCAGAAAATGAACGTGACCTCGCTGCTGATGATTGGCATCGATAAACGGTCAACGGACGAGAACAAGAGCTATCGCGACGGCGGTCAATCCGATTTCCTGTTGCTGCTTGTGCTGGATCACAAGAACAAGACCATTCACCAGTTGCAGATCGACCGCGATACAATGACTTCGGTCAACGTGCTCGGTCTGTTTGGCAACAGCGCGGGGTCGCGTGTGATGCAGATTTGCCTATCCCACGGTTACGGCATGGATAGACAGGAGCGATGCAAGAACACGCTGAGCGCAGTGCAGGGGCTTTTGGGTTGCCCGGAGCTGGAATCGTATATGGAGATCCCGCTGGATGCAATCGCCGCGCTGAACGATCTGCTTGGAGGCGTGACGGTGACGCTTCAAGATGATTTTACGATGGCTGATCCGGCAATGCAGGCGGGCGCGACGATTACTCTGACCGGCGAGCAGGCGGTTACGCTGGTTCGCCGCCGCACGGATGTCGCGGACGGAACAAATGAGGCGCGCATGAAGCGCCAGCGCATCTTCATGGATGCTGCCGTGCCGATGATCCGCGAAAAGATTGATGAATCCAGTGGTTTTGTCACCACTATGCTCGATACGTTGGCGCCCTATTTGACCACCAACATGGTTCGCGGGCGAATGATCAATGAGATCAACCGGGCATATCATTATAAAGTGGAGCCTGTTCAATATTTGGACGGCGATCATGTGATCGGTGAAGACGGGTTTATGGAGTTCCACGCAGACGAGCAGTCCATCGTCGATTTCGTTCTCAATGCGTTCTATACGAAACGAGAATGAAGGGGACATTACTGGCTATATTTCGAACTCAAAAGGAAATTAGGAGGTTGGTTTTTATGAAGAAATTTGCTTTGGCGCTTGCGAGCATGCTGCTCGTGCTCAGCGCCGCTGGTGCGGTGGCGGCTGTTCCCAGCAAAACGACGACCGATGTGACTCGGGTAAAGGCAGTTGAATCTACCGAACCGACCATGCTCATTGAGGTGACCGAGGATGCCGCTCCGGTGGTCGAGGAAATTGAGAAGATTTATCAGCATGTTGCCGTTAAAGGTCAGGCAGCGATTGCGTACTTCCCGGTCGAAACGCAGAACGAAATTATCGCGTTGCTGCCGGAAGGCGTGAAGGGCAGCGCGTTGACCATGAATGAGTTTGTCACCCTGACGACCGAGGGCACTGCGGCGGATGCGAAGGTGACCTTCACATTCACCACCCGTTATACGGTGGATCAGAAGGTTGTCGTTGTGATTGGCCTGTACGATGGCACCCGCGATGCGAATGGTCAGTACAATGTTGAGTGGGTTGTGCTCGATGCTGAAGTGTTGGAGAGCGGCGATATCGCCGTCGAGTTCCCGGCCGAGCTTGTTGAGCGTATGAAGAACGCTGTGGCGACGGCTATGGCAGTGCTCAACGACTAAGCAAATTTAGCGGGGCGTGTCAAAGAAAAAGATGCGCCCCGTTTTGGTATACAAGGAATAAATTGAAAGAGGATAGGAGATAGAGCATGCAGCAGCCGGAAAAGCAGGCGCCTGACAGGAAGCAGCCATGGGTCGGGCAGCCCAGGGGGAATGAGGACGACGAAATCAACCTCGTTGAATTGTTATATCGTTTGATTGAAAAATGGAAGATTGTTGCGTTGGCCAGCCTGCTCGGTGCGCTGATTGCCGCTGTATACACATTTTGTTTTATAACGCCGATGTATACGGCGACTTCTAAGCTGTATGTGGTTAATACAAAGGATTCTGCCATCAACCTTTCGGATTTGCAGATTGGCAACTATTTGGCCAGCGACTATACGGAAGTTTTCTCCAACTGGCATGTCCACGAGATGGTGCTTCAGCGTCTTGGGCTGGATTACACGTACAGCCAGCTGGCGGGGATGGTTTCTGTGAAAAACCCGAAGGACACGCGCATTCTGTATGTCAGTGTTGTCTCTGATGATCCGCAGGAAGCCAAGGACATGGCAGATACTTATGCGCAGGTGGCGCGCGAGTTTATCGCTGTGAAGATGGACACCGAACAACCGAATATCTTCGAGGAAGCACTGCTGCCAAGCGGGCCGTCCTCCCCAAACAAAAGCAAAAATGTCATCATGGGATTTATGATCGGCTTGATACTTAGCTGCGGCGTGATTGTTGCGCAGTTCCTGATGGATGACCGTCTGCGCAGCGCGGATGACATTGAGAAATACGTGCAGTTGCCGACACTTGGCATAATGCCTAAGCAGACCAAGAGTGCGCAGCCGCGCCGCGCTGCGAATAAGACCAGAAAGGAGAAGGATGCCCATGAGACAGGCGAAGATTAAGCGATTCAACACGCTGGATTACACCGGAACGGAAGCGATCAATACGATCTGCACGAACCTCTCCTTTTCTGGGCGCAACCGTAAGCGCATCGTGATTACCAGTTATATGCAGGGCGCAGGTAAGTCATATATGTGCCTGAATATCCTGTACAACATGGCCAAACGCGGCAAACACGTGCTGCTTATTGACGCGGATCTGCGTCGCAGCCAGCTCGTTGCCTCTCTGAAGCTTGAAACTGACGGCGAGATGCTGGGACTGGCACATTATCTGGCCGGACATTGTGAGTTAGAGGACTGCATTTACGAAACGAATATGTATGGCGCATGTGTCATGCCGGCGGGACGCTATATTTCCTCCCCGATGACATTGATTGACACGCCGTATTTTGGCGAAATGCTCGATTATCTGACACAGCAGTTCGATATGATTCTCATTGATACGCCGCCGATTGGTTTGGTTGTCGATGCAGCGGAAATCGCTAAGTGTTGCGATGGCTCTGTGTTGGTCGTCAATTACAACGCGACTCGCCGCCGCGAGCTGATAGAGGCTAAGCGCCAGATGGAGCAATCTGGCTGCCCGATTCTTGGCTGTATTCTCAACAAGGTGACCTTTAATACATTGAGCGCGAAAAAGTATTATAATAGAACGTATTATGATCATTACTATAGTTCCGGATATTACGGAACAGGCGGAAAGAAGAGCGATAAGGGTTAATGCAAGGAGCTATGGAGGGATTTGTCGACATTCATCATCATCTGATTTACGGGATGGACGATGGTGCGCAGACATGGGAACAGACCCGGCAGATGCTTACGAGTGCATGGAAAAATGGCATTGACCGTATTATTGCCACGCCGCATGCCGAACCGGGTATGGAGCCTTTCCCGATGGAGCAACTGACGCGGCGAATTCAGAAGGCGCAAAGCTGGTGTGACGAGCAGAGGATGCAGATGGAAATCCTCCCGGGTTGCGAAATTTTCTATACGCCGCAGACGGTGTGCATGCTCCGCGAGGGGCTGATTCCAACGCTGGCTGGAAGCAACTATGTGCTGGTTGAGTTTTTGCCGGGTGCACCCTACAGCGAACTGATTGGCGCGGCGAAGACGCTGACAGCGGTGGGTTATCAGCCGATTTTCGCGCATATCGAGCGTTACAGATGTTTACGTTGGCCGGGGCGCGTTCAATTACTGCGGGAGCGTTACGGCGTCAGCATGCAGATGAACGTAGACACGATATGCCGAAGACATTCTTTTTTCAGCCAGAGATGGGTCAATTCTATGCTACGCAAGGGCTATATTGATGTGGCTGCGACTGACGCACATAACGTTACCAGCCGCCCGTGCCGCATGAGGGACGGTTATCAGGCACTCCAAAAGAGGTTCGGTCAGGAAATGGCCGACCGGCTCTGCATTGAATTCCCGGGTCAAATTTAACATCAGCAACAGCCCCTGCCGAGCAAAGACGGCAGGGGCTGCAGACTGCAGACAAAAAGCTATTCTCCCCCGAAGGGGGAGAATAGCCCTTTCCGCAAATGAAAGAGTAGATGAATTTCCTGATTTTGCGATTCAAGCCAAGTTTGCTTATGTCAACAAGCTGAGGAACGATTCTTGCGTGTGTAAAAAAATTTTCAAAGGAAAAGGGAGCAAAAAAAATGAGCAGGATGAGAAAAAAAGGCGTTTGGATCTGCGTGATGCTGGCTGCGATGCTGCTAACATTATGCGGGGGGGGTGCGTTCCGGCCTATGCGGCGGGAACGGTGACGCGCACCACGGAAATGGATTTGACGACGATGACGGCGACAGAGGATCATCTGTCGAACGAAGGCTGGAAGTGGGAACCGACGGCGGACGGCGGCACGCTGACGCTTCGCGGTTTTTATATAAAGGCAGATCATGCAACGCCGTACCCGCATGCTTTAATTCAAGGCAAGGGCAACATCGTCATCGTGCTTGAAGGGGAAAATGTGATCGAAACGACATCGAGCTGGTATTGGCCTTTGCTGAGCGGAGATGGAAAAACTGTGAACTGGACGATCCGGGAAGGCGAAAAGGGGAGCAGCCTGGAGTTTAAGATGCCGGAAAGCACGGCAAAAAACCACCTTCCGTATGGCATGGCGGGAGAAAAGGTGACGATTGAGTCCGGAACCATTCGCGCGAAGATGATATTGTCCATGTCGGATTCCTTTGAAATGACGGGCGGCACGGTGATTATCGATGGAACCAGAAGCGGCGCCGCGATTGAAACGATGAAGGACGATGCGATTCTCACCGGAGGAAAACTGAAAATCACGGAAGGCGATTACGGCATTAGTGCGAGATGCATGGATAATTGGCCCCCTGAGAAGAGAAAAATCGTCATAGATGGTGCGGACGTTGAAATCAAGTCGGGTGTATGTGCACTGATTGGAAACCCGATTTTGTATTTAAATGGCAATTTGAATATCAGCGGCGGAACGCGCGCCGCAAGTTCCCCGATTCAAACGACGATCAATGGAACCGGCAACAAAGCGGACGGAAGCGAAAATGTACCTTATGACCCGAACAAAAACAACGGGTTTACATCGTTTGAGGCGAAGCACACCCATGCCGCGCAGGCCGATAAGTGGGGGAGCGACGATTCGATGCATTGGCCGCTTTGCGAATGTGGAAAAGTCATGGATGCGCAGACTCAGACGCATCAATACACCGAAGAACATGACGAATTGGAGCACTGGCAAGGCTGCATCTGCGGCAGAAAAAAGAATGTTGAGCCGCATCGCTTTGGAGAGTGGGTTGAGGCCAGAAAACCGACGCGGACGGAAAGCGGCCTGAGAACGCGCAGATGCAGCGTATGCGGCTTTAACGAAGAAGAGAAAATTCCTGCCGTCAATTTGCCGCAGACGGGAGATTCGACGCATCCGGGACAATATGCGTTGCTGCTGGCGCTCTGCGGCCTGACGTTGACGCTTCTGCGACGCAGACGGACGAATTATTGAACGTAAACAAGGATTGACAAACGCTTCCCGGCGTGGCAAACTAAGGATAACGTGCAGCCTCCTCGGCCTCGTCGGGGAGGCTGCTTCTATCCGGCAGAGCAAAAGGAGCGGAAAACATGGGCGAGCAGAGACATTATCGAAGACCGTCGCAGCATAAACGCAGGCCGCCTCAGACCGTCATGCCCTGCGGGTCTGAAGATACGCCTGAGCGTCAGAGCGAACACAGGGCGGAGACGGAGAAACAGCCGCCCCGACAGCCGCGCAAAAGGCTGGTGCAGAAGCCGACCCCCAAGCCGCGGCAAAACCCGCCTGAGCAATGGGCGAAATGGCGCGGACAGGCGCTGGATTCGGCGAAGCAATGCGCGAAACGCGGCGCAAAGCGAGCCGAGCGCGGTCTGCTTCAGGCGCAGCTTGCGGTGACGCGCGCCAAACGCAGAGCGGAGCGGCGGAAACAGAAAAAGCAGGCGGAGCAGGACAGCTATCTCGGCGCGTTTTCCGTCGGCGGGCGGAAGGGGCGGAAAACGCGCCGCCTGAACCCGCGCTACGCGGTGATGGCCGGCCTTTTCTGCGTGGCGATCTGGAGCGCGGCGCAGTTGGTCGGCTTTGGGGCGCGCTATGTGCAGACGAGGCGGCTTGAAAAGCAGCTTTCCGCGATGCACAGCGAGGCCTTTGCGGTATACGGGCAGGAGACGCAGGCGGAGGACATGCTGGAGGAAACGCCCGCGGAAACGGCGGCGCCCATGCCGACCGAAGCGCCCGCGCCGACGCTAACCCCCGCGCAGGAGGCGCGGCAGACGGTCACGCCCGTGCCGGAAACCGTCAAAACCACGCAATATCAGCGCATGGGCGGCACGCCGCTTGCGCAGATGGAGGCGCTGCACGCGCAGAACACGGATCTGGTCGCGTGGCTCACGATTGACAACGTGCTCGACCTGCCCGTGGTCTACCGCAACAACAGCTATTACCTCACCCACGATTTCGCGAAGAACAAATCGACGGCGGGCACGATCTTCCTTGACGAAAACCACCCGATGACGGAAAAGACGCAGAACCTGCTGCTGCACGGCCACAACATGAAGGACGGCACGATGTTCGGCAGGCTGACGCAGTACGAAAAGAGCATCGATTACCTGAAGGCGCATCCGTTCGTCGATTTCAGCACGCTCTGGCATCAGGAGCGATACGTCATCTTTGCGGTGGTGGACGTTTCGCTGGATACGAGCAGCGAGAATTTTCTGGATTACTTCGCGCATCCCCGGTTTTCCAGCGACGCGGAATTTGCCAGCTACATCCGCCGCGCGGAGCTGGCCTCGATGTACGCCATACCGATGGATGTGAAGCCGTCCGACGCGCTGCTGACGCTCTCCACCTGTCTGGAGGAAAACCGGCTGGTCGTCATCGCCCGGCGGCAGCGCGACGGGGAGAGCAAGGCCAGCCTGCGGGAGACCGTCAACATGGCGGTGCGCCAGTGACAGCCTGAAAGGAGCAAGCACATGGAAAACGGGATTCGATTTGACCTTGAATATGAAACGATGCCGTGGCATCGCGTGGACGCGGTGGTTTTTGACATCGGCAACATTTTGATTCGATACGCGCCGAAGGACTTTTTGGAGCAGCTCTTCCCCGGCGACGCGCAGAAGCAGCAGGACATGCTCGCGCGCGTCTACAAGGGGCCGTATTGGGAGCGGTTTGACCGGGGAGAGATGGAATACGCCGAGGCGGCGTGCAGGCTGGCCGGGCAGTTCGGCGGGGACGAGGCGGAATACATGCGCGCGCTCACCGGCTGGATCGAGCTGAAAACGCCGATTGACGAGGGATTCCGCGCCGCGCAGCGCTGCCGCCGGGCGGGCAAGCGGCTCTATCTGCTGAGCAACTACCCGCGCGAGGGCTATCTGCGGATGCGCGAAAAATTTGCGGATCGCTTCGGCGAGCTGTTTGACGGCGGCGTGATTTCCTACGCCTGCCATCTGGTCAAGCCGGAAAAGGCGATTTATGAGAAGCTGATCGCGGACTGCGGCCTCGATCCGGCGCATACGCTGTTTATCGACGACACCCTGCCCAATGTGGAGGCCGCGATGAAAATGGGGATCAACGGCTTTCACATGCATGAAAAAGGCATGATGGATCGTTTCTTTCTGTGAGAAACGTCAGACTGTAGACAAAAAGCTATTCTCCCCCGAAGGGGGAGAATAGCCCTTTCCGCAAATGAAA
>ERZ827524.2346-NODE-2346-length-13882-cov-3.843567_pt1 | contig 13882 bp, 12 predicted proteins | sample MGYA00519702_ERZ827524 | MGnify/ENA primary metagenome ERZ827524 (study PRJEB31778, sample SAMEA3449341) | human gut metagenome | biome: human gut; feature: human-associated habitat; material: faeces | place: United Kingdom | collected 2010/2012 ...
CGATTCGCTGCTGGCCCAGTCTGAGCGCTCGATTCAGGTTGTCTGCGTCAACGACGGTTCGGCTGACGATTCGCTGGGCGTCTTGCGTCAAATTGCGCAGACCGACGACCGTGTGCTGGTGATTGACCAGGAAAACGCGGGCGTCTCGTGCGCTCGAAATGCCGGAATCGATGCCGCCAAGGGCGAGGTGGTTTTCTTTGTGGACGCCGACGATTACATCGACGCCCAGACGGTCGAGTGCGTGCTGCATGCCATGGAGTCTTCAGATGCCGAGGTCGCCGTTTTTGGCGGCGTTTGCGAGCCGTCCGACGCCGCACCTAAACGCGTCCAGCAACTCATGAGTCCCAAGGCGGGCACTTTTGGCGCCCGTAATCCCCAGCTGCTGTTCCACGCAAACGCACAGCCCTATGCCTGCCGCGTGGCTTTTTCGCGCGAGCTGCTCAATCGCGAAGGCATTTACTTTGCCCCCGGCTTGGCCTTGGGCGAGGATGTCGTATTCCAATTTGCGGCCTATGCGCTTGCCCGCAAGACCGTTGTCATGCCGGACAAGTTCTACCACTACGTGATGGAGAACGACTCGGCTACGCACGAGTTCAACAGCGCCGTGGCCCGCGCCAAAAAGCTTGATACCCACATGAGGATGCTCGAGGAAGTTTTGGAGGATTGGGCGGCTTACAGCCTTTTGAATCTGTGCCCCGGCGAGCTGATCACTTGGTTCTTGGACCTTATCGTGTTTGACTTGGCGCGTCTGGACGCCGATGGTTTCCGTCGTGTGGCCGGTCGCGTCAATATGGATTTCACGACGTTTTTGGGAACGGAGTGGGCGGATATGCCTGCTAAGGGCGCCGTTCGCCGTGTCGCCCATAAGCTCGTTGCGGCGACCTCGGGCGTTTCGATGGCAGACGCCACGTTGTTCTATCTTTCGACTCGTGGTCTCAAGGCCTGCCTGGAGCGCTTTATCTAATTCTAGGCGCTGCCGTTGTCCGTTGCTTCGCTGCTAAAATAACCCTGTTCCACGCTATTCAACAGGAGGTTCTCTTGCAGAACTCTGATACCCCTAAAGTTTCGCTGCTTGTTCCCATCTGCAATGTTGAGCGCTACCTGCGCGAGTGCCTCGATTCAGCCATTGCGCAGACACTCAAGAACATTGAGATCATTTGCATCAACGATGGCTCTACCGATAGCTCGCCGGATATCATCCGCGAGTACATGGAGTGCGATGCGCGCGTCAAGATGATCGACAAGGCCAATAGCGGCTACGGCGACTCGATGAACCGCGGCCTGGAGATGGCGCGTGGCGAGTACGTGGGCATTTTGGAGTCTGATGACTTTATGTTCGAGGATTCGCTTCAAAAGCTGGTTGCCAAGGCCGACGCCGAGCATGCCGATGTCGTTAAGGGTGACTTTTACTTGTATTGGTCCACGCCCAGCGAGCGCCGCGAGCTGTTTGGAATTATCGACGAGCATATGACGGGTGCGGCGTATCGCCCTGCCGATCGTCCGGGTATCTTCTACCGCAAGCCTTCCATTTGGTCTGCCATCTATCGACGCACGTTCCTTAACGACAACCAGATTCGGTTCCTTCCCACGCCGGGTGCCTCGTATCAGGATGCGGGTTTTAACTTTAAGGTCTGGGCAAGCGCCGAGCGTGCTGCGTTTATTGCGGATCCCATTTTGTGCTATCGCCAGGATAACGAGAAGAGCTCTGTTAATTCGCCCAATAAGGTGTTTTGCGTGTGCGACGAATATTCCTAGATGCAGCGCTTTTTGGATGAACGTCCCGAGCTCAAGGCTCGGCTTCAGGGCATTTTAATGCGCATGAAGGTCGATACGTACCGCTGGAATGATGAGCGTCTGGTCGATGAGTTGCGCGAGCAGTTTTGGGAGAAGGCGTCTCCCGAGCTCAAGGCCGATTGGGATGCCGGTCGCTTTGACCTGTCACTCTTCGACCCACGCGGCGAGACCGACCTGCGTTTGATGGTCAAATCGCCCCGTGCCTATATCGATTCGCGCTTTGATTTTAAGAAGCCAGGCAAGCTCAATACGTTTAAACACTACTTTAAGATCGGCGGCCTGCCGCTGGTCTGGCGTGTGCTGACGTATCAGCGTGCCTACGGCGATAACCCGCATCCCGATGACGTGCCGGCCGCACAGTAGGAGCGCGTGACTATGGCTACCCCCAAGATTTCCGTTGTCGTTCCCATCTACAAGGTGGAGGAGTGTCTGGCCTGGTGCCTCGACTCCTTACTCGCACAGGATATGCCCGATTGGGAAGGCGTGCTGGTCAACGATGGTTCGCCGGATGGTTCGCGCGACATCGCCGCTGCCTATTGCGAAAAGGATACGCGCTTTAAGCTTGTCGATAAGCCCAACGGTGGTCTGTCGAGCGCGCGCAATGTGGGCATCGCTGCGTCCACGGCGCCTGTCGTTGCGTTTTTGGATTCCGACGACCGGTTTACCCCTGATGCGTGCCGCGTAATCGTTGATGCCTTTGAGCGTGAGGATTGCGACGTTTTGACCTTTGGCGCGAATCCGTATCCGTTGGAGGCGGGGTATCCGTGGCTTAACTATGTACTGAGCCCGCGCGATGTGTCGTTTGAGGGCTATAGCTCCGACCTGCTGTTTAAGGAAGCGTCTCGCCCCTTTGCATGGCGCACCGCTTGTAAGCGCGCTTTTTTACTGGGCAACGGGATCGTGTTCGATGAAACCGTTAAGTATGGCGAGGACCAGGTCTTCGATTTTGCCGTGTACGGTCGCTCCCGCAAGACCGCGCTTATCTCGAACAAGCTGTACGACTACCGCGTGGCACGCAAAGGTTCGCTCATGGACACCATGCGCTATGACGACGAGACACGTTTGCTTGAGCACGTGAAGATTTACTCCGCGGTGCTTGCTGACTGGCAGCGCGACGGTCTCGATGCTCAGCATGCCGATGACCTGGCATACTTCCTGTGTGATTTGGTGCTGTACGATGCGCTCAGGTTGCTGGGTTCGGACTGCGGCAAGGTGTTTGCTGCCGTCGCCGCGGCGCTTGACGGTTCTGCCGTGGGCAGTGATGCTGCGCTCGCACAATGCGCTCCTTCTGTTGCCGCTCTGGTGCGTGCGGCACTTGTCGGTAAGGCGCCTGCTGCTCGTTCGTGCAAAAAACTCATGTTCGATTACGACGTCTTGAGGTTTGGGCGCTTGGGCGCGTGCAAGCGCATGGCTGCGAACGCTCTGGGAAAGCGAGAAGTGTAGATGAGTATCAAGCGTTTGGCGCTTTGCCGCAGTCAGGGTCGCCTGTTTGTGCTGCTTCGTTTTGCCGGCCAGGATATCGCGGGGCTTATTGAGCAGGAGGGTTCCCAGGCCTTTGCTCACGCGACGACCAATGGCGTTTGCGTGCCGTCTTTGGCACTGCCGGTCGATTATGGCCGCGTGCTTGCGCTTTGTCCCTCCGTTGCCGATTATGAGCGCGAGCTCGTTGTCTTGGTGCTTCCGTTTATGGACGGCTCTACAATTGACGTCTCATTTGCGTCCGACGGCAAAAGGCTGGGCTCTATTCGCCTTGATAGTCGTATTGCCAAGCTGGAATCTAAGATTAACTACAAAGCAAAGCCTGCGATGTGTGCGCTCGTTCGCGATGCACAGCGCGGCGAGTGCTGCGGTCGCTACGAGATCGATGCCGTTCGTTATTTACCGGCAGATGAGGGCGTCGTCTGGCGCTATGAGGTCAAGTGGGCGGGAGATCCCCAGTGCGCCCCTGAGCTCCAGATCTTCGATACGCACTTGAATGCCATTGATGCCACCGTGCATGTGTTTGAATCGCAGATCGATGTTCTCCAGCAGAACGGATGCCGCGTCAATAAAACGTATCTGAGCGTGGAGATGCCTCAGGATATACGCGATTTTGTCGCGATTGTGGCTGATTCCACGGGCCAAATCCAGAGTGGATTTTGTGCCATGGATGGTCGCCTGTACAACGGCATGGTCGACGACAGTTGGAACCGTATGAAGGATGCGCGTGCGGATGACGCGGCTTATCGACGCTGGTTTGATCAACATCGCGCGAAGCCGGGTGATTTGGCGTGCCAGCGTGTCGCTTCGGCGGCATTTGCCTATAGGCCGCTCGTGAGCATTGTGGTGCCGTGCTATAGGACCGATCGGGTCTACCTGCGTGAGCTGCTGGACTCCGTGCTATCTCAGAGCTATGACAACTGGGAATTGCTGCTTATGGACGCCTCGCCCGAATGGGACGCGGTGGCCACCCTTGCGGCAGGTGCCAACGACGAGCGCATCCGTCGCATTGAGCTTCCCGGCAACGGCGGCATTGTGGTCAACACCAACGCAGGTATCAAGCAAGCGACGGGCGACTACATAGCGTTCTTGGACCATGACGACATTCTGGAGCCGGATGCGTTGTTCCACTATGTCGCCGCGTTGAACAAAGCGGCAGAGGGAGAGCGTCCGCAGGTCCTGTTCTGTGACGAGGACATGTTCCAGAAAACGGGGGAGTGGGGTCAGCCGGTCTTTAAGACGCAACTCAACGTCGATCTGCTCTATAGCCATAACTGCGTGACGCATTTTCTGATGGTGGAGAAGGCGCTTATCGATCGCATTGGCATGTCGCCGGAAGACGTCGCGGGCGCCCAGGATTACGACCTGACGCTTCGCTGCCTTGCATCGGGCGCACGGTTTGAGCATATTGCCCACGTGTTGTATCACTGGCGTGTGCACCCCGGCTCCACCGCCGATGGCTCTGCTGATAGCAAGCCGTATGCCATTGAAGCTGGTCGTTTGGCGCTGCAGCGCCACTTTGACTCGCTTGGCGTTCACGGACCGGTCGAGGAGACCGAGACGCCGTTTGTCTATCGCATGCGTTATGCGCTGCCGGAGTCTGCGCCGTTGGTGAGCATTGTGATTCCCACCAAGGACCACGTCGAGACGCTCGACGCCTGTGTGATGTCGATCGCCCAGAAGGCCACGTATGCCAACTATGAGATCGTCTTGGTGGAGAACAACAGTGAAGATCCGGAGACGTTTGCGTATTACGAAAGCCTGCCGGAGCGCGTGGCCGCAGTATCTGAAGGCAAAGGTAACGCACGCGTTGTGTACTGGCCGGGCGAGTTCAATTACTCCCAGATCATCAACTTTGGCGTAGAGCATGCCAAGGGCGACTATCTACTGCTGCTGAACAACGATACCGAGGTCATAAGCCCCGACTTTATCGAAGAGATGATGGGCTATCTGCAACGTCCCGATGCGGGTGTGGTGGGCGCCAAACTCTACTTTGCCGATCATCTGGTGCAACACGCTGGCATTGTGGTTGGCGTGCGTGGTGCACTTGCTCATGCCAACCAGGATTTCTCGGCAAAGTGCGAGGGCTATCTTGCCCGCGCCGTACGTCCGGGTAACTTTAGCGCCGTAACAGGTGCCTGCCAGATGGTCCGACGCGACGTATTTGAGCAGGTCGGAGGCTACAACGAGGAATTCGTCGTCGGTTTTAACGACGCAGATTTTTGCCTGCGCGTGTGGGAGGCGGGCTACCGTACCATCTTTACACCCTATGCCGAGCTGTACCACTACGAGTTCACCTCGCGCGGCAGGGAAGAGGCCAACGAGGAAAAGCTGCTCCGCTGGAAGCGCGAGCAGGCGCTGTTCATGCAGTGCTGGCCGGAGTTCTTCCTCAACGGCGACCCATGGCTCGGACCAAACCTATCTGCCGATAGTGAGTATTTCTCGCTTTAGCGCGAAATAATTCCAAGGTCCGGCAAAGTATCCTTAAGAGCCGCAAGGGTGGAGGGGTTCAAGTACTCCTCGTTCAAGCGGCTCTTGTCATATCGAAAACGTGTGTCTCGGGAGCATTCGATGAGTTCCGCGGTAAAGAACTTCTCCCAGCTAAAGAACTTTGAGCTTTCGATATGTTCAGCGGGGTTAAGTAGCATGTCCTTAATGTGTTTGCTGTTGAATAATCCCGACTTCAACACGAGCCATTCAAACGATTCCGGTAGGAATAGCTTTATGTTCTTTCGGCGCAATAGAGCAGCTGCTTCCGCAATTTCTGGTCCAAAGGCGGCGCCGTCGGCAATCACGAGGATGTCGTTTTCCGGTGCGTCCATAATGCAGTTGCAAATATTTGATTTGCCTCCCGCGCTGATGCATTTAATGCTGCTCTTTTTGCATAGCAAACTGAAGAATTCGTAGCCCGAATTTGTGTCCTCGACGATGACAAGCTCGGGCCTCTCGCCTCTAAAATCAGTATCACCGTAAATTCGATATGTAGAGGTGTAGACGCGAGAGTAAACGGGATACTTCGTTGTGGTTCGGTTGGTGTTCTTAAGACCGTAGATTTCATCAACGCTATAGGGCAGTTGGCGCAGTGACTCTCTGGCGACGATTACGTAGTAGTTTGAGCTACGCTTTGCTTCATGGGCAAATTCTCTTGATCGAACAAAAGTATTGCCCTCATCAATAAAAACAATACTGCTGGAAATCTCTTGGAGATCTCTGCGCCAATATTTTCCAGATATTGTTTTACAGGGCACTTTGCAACTTACTGTTACGCCGCTTTGTGCCCCAAGCTCTTCGTGAGCTGCCACCATATCAAGCAGAGTTGTCTTGCCTGTAGCACTGTTACCTTGGATGATGGTCAGATTTCTATTGATGGTCAGTTTAAACTGAACACGGTTGTTCTGAATAACTACCTTGTATGATCCGCGCATCAGGAGTTCTCCCTTAGGCATTTTCCAGCTATGGGGACAAGGTCAAACATCGTGTGAACGACATCGCCTGTGTTCGCAATGGTTGCCGTGAATTTGCCGTTTCCAAAATCCAATATATGGTAGAGGTTGATTGTTAGGTCCTTTTGTGCAGCGATTCTTAGAATCCAGTAGGCGCAATTGTCACCACAGTTTGAGGCGTTATATACATTTTGCGGCATAAAGTACATAAGCAGCAGTGTTTTGGTGCCGCTGGATAGTTTCTCGGGAGGGATGATGCCTAGGATCTTAGTGTCGATTGCGTTGGGCCCCACCACGGTGCCCTTGTCGATAGATTTAATGACACGTTGGGCAAAGGAATCTTCAAACCACTGGGGGGAGTACACGTTATCGAAATAGACCGATGTGTTGTAAATCACGTTATCCATGTCCCCATAATGTATCGTTAACACGTCGACCTCCTAGGTTGAACGCTGTGTGTTCCCCTGGTCCTGATTATATCGTTTTGTGTTTGGGCTGTTGGAATACGGTCGAAGCAATACCGCAGGAGTTTGGGGCTGGCGGCATAGCCGGTACCAAAAAAGCGTTCGCAGGCGCCCTGTTGGTACCGGCTGATGGTATCGTCAGGAAATAAGCGTTCGGTGATGAGCTTGGGATTTCGCCCCACAACTTGCTTCTGTTCAGTCATGGAATGAGTAAACATTTATTTGTAGTAGTTGCTTCCAAAATCAGAAAATATCTATTTCGATTTAATGGGCCGCATCTTTCAAGGATTGGAGAACGATATATGCAACATAAAGTTAAAGCCACTTATCTTAGGCTTTCTTGCTATAAGCAGATTTCAGCCTTGAGCATTTCTCTTTTTCTTATGATAAAACAATCGCAAATTCCTTACTTCCCAGGGTTCCCTGATTCTCTGAAACCCATATTTAATGTGAGTGGTTCACCTTTATTCGAGCTGGTCGATGTTTTTACGACTGCAATAGCTACAAGTCTCATATTTTGGTTTGTTTTTAATTATTTGCCCGATCAGAAGAATAAGAAACATGCAATGTTACATTGTGCTGGTTACATTGAAAACCTATACAGTCTCTTGGATGAGTTATTTTCATTTATTATGCTAAGTTATAGCTCGGATAAATCTATTGATAACTGCCACATTGAAGAAATAGATGAAATTGTTTTTTGCCGGAAAACAATTTATTACCGAGATGAAACCGCTCCCGAAGGCGTAGAGGCTGTTTCGGAGTTTATACTATTAAACGAATGCCTACGCATTATTCCTAGGGTGATGGAGATAATTCAAACTATTGACTGCTCCTCATACTGTGCATGTCTTGACGACCGTTTGCTTCATTATTTTGATCTGATTAAAGAAAATGAGTTAGTTAATAACTTGAATAGGTACAAGAGGCTTTCTCAACAATCCTTACAAGCTTTCAGCTTCCATATTCCCTTTGATTTCATTTCTTCTCTGTATGTCGCAAAAAAACAACTCGGAGCAGTTTTAACTTCTCCTCCTTCAGCCCATCAATATAAACTTGCAACTGAGGCCGAGAAAGAAAAGCGAATTTCCGCAAATATGAGTTATGAAAAAGAACTTATAGACCAAAATAAGCTGGATGCTGTTTCTGAAGTCGTTGAAGTGTTTAGATATTAGCTTTCGTTTTTTGCTTACGGTAAAATGAATCTAAGACCACTTCGTATATGTTGATAATCTGCGTGCTCGTCAGCATGCTTCAGGGAATTGCGGCTGCGCCTTCAGATCGATGCAATTATTCCATTAAAGATTTAGATAATGGGTGATGCCGCACCTACCCTAAGCTGCGGCAGGTCGCGTTGGTCACGTCGGCCATTAGGATATGGCGCACCGCCCTTGCAGCCGAATCTCATTCGTCGTGCCTGGTTGACCCTGAAGAGGTAGACGTACCGGTCGAGGTGGCCGGATATCGTGACGAGCACACGGTGCCGCCAATCGAAGGCGGTCTTGTGGGGGACGCCGCACAGCTCGGCCGCACTGTTGATGTTCACTAAGAAGTGGTCCGAGTGATCACTGGGAAATAAGCACCGTGAGCACGAAAAATTGAGCAGTTTAAGCAAGAGGGCCGCGCTCCGGGGACCGGGGGCGCGGCCCTCGCCGTATGGTTTCCCCGGGCGGTTACTTTGGCGAGCCCGCCCGGGAAGGATGGAGGAGATGACCGTGCCCCTGGACACAGTGAATGATATACGGTCGATGGATGCCGCCGGGCGCTCGAGGTCCGAGATCGCCCGAATGCTCCACGTGAGCCGGAACACCGTGGCGAAGTACGCCGACATGGAGGACATGTCGCCCGCCGCGCCGATGCCCCGGAGGAGGGGCAGGCCCGCGCTCGAGGGCAACGAGGAATGGGTCGCGGGCGTTCTCGAGGCCGACCTCGGGGCCCCGAGGAAGCAGCGCCACACCGCCAGGCGGATCTACGACAGGCTCGTCGCCGAGCGCGGCTACGGCGGCTCTTACTCCACCGTGCAGAGGTCCGTCCGCGAGCTCAGGCTCGCCCGGGCGGCGGCGGGCGGAGAGGGGTACCTCGAGCTCGAGTGGGCGCCCGGCACCTGCCAGGTCGATTTCGGGAACTTCCGCGCCGCGGTCGGCGGGAGGACCCTCGACCTCAAGCTGCTGGTCGCGACGCTTCCGCACTCGAACGACCGGCAGTGCGTCGCCCTCATGTCGCAGAGGTCGGAGTGCCTGTGCTCCGGGCTGCTCGAGATCTTCCGCCGCTGGGGCCGCGCCCCGGCGGCGATGGTGCTCGACAACGCCACCGAGGCGGGCAGGATGGTACGCGGCGAGGTCACGGAATCGAGGCTGTTCTCGCAGTTCAGAGCCCACTACCGCTTCGAGAGCCGGTACTGCAACCCCTATTCGGGAAACGAGAAGGGCTCCGTCGAGAACGCCGTGGGGTTCCTCCGGCGCAACCTCCTCGTCCCCGTGCCGGCGTTCGGCGCGCTCCCCGAGCTCAACGCGTTCCTCGCCGAGGGGTGCGCGAGGGTCAACGCGGCGGCGCGCTGCCGCGACGGCAGGCCGCACGGGGAGGCCTACCGGGAGGACCTCGCCGCCATGCGCTCCCTTCCCGGCGTGGAGTTCGACGCGGTGAGGTGGGTCACCGCCCGCGCCGACAAGCGCGGCTATGTCGAGGCCGACGGGCGCGAGTACGTCGCCGGGCCCGCCTGGCACGGGCGGAGCCTGCTCGTCGGCATGCGCGCGTCGACGGTGGAGATCCTCGCCGATCGCGGCCGCCGGGTCGCCGTCCTCCCCAGGGCCTTCGGGGAGGGCCCCGCGGTCCGGAACCCCCTCTCGCTCGTGCCCGCCATCATCGCCAGGCCGAGGGCCTTCGGGGAGTCGACGATCAGGCGCGACATGCCGCCGGGGCTCGTCGAGGGGATCGACCGGATGGACTCCGCCGGCAGGAGGCGCACGCTCAGGTCGATCGGCCGGGCGAGCGAGTCCTCGGGTTTCGAGGCGGCCTGCGAGGCGGCGCTCAGGGTCGTCGAGGGCGGCCGCGTCCCCGACGACGCCACGGTCGACGTGCTGGCGAGGCGCATCGCGGGAGGCGGCGGCGGGGCCGGCGGGGCCGACCTGTCGGTCTACGACGGGTTCCTGAAGGGGGCGGTCGCCGATGGCAGCTAGCGAGGAGCTGGCCCGCAGGGTCGTGGAGGCCGGGCGTTCGTGCTCGCTCACCACCGCCGTCCTGGAGGAGTGGTCGAGGCTCGGCACCCCGAAACAGGTGGAGTACCTGGCGGGCTACCTCGAGGCGGAGAGGTCCAGCCGCGAGGCCTCGAAGCGCGCGACGCTGCTCAGGCGCTGCGCGCTGCCGGCGCCCAAGACCTTCGACGGCTACGACTGGTCGGCCGTGTCGTGGCCGGAGGGCATGGGGCGCGAGTCGCTGCTCGCGCTCGACTTCGTCGAGCGCAGGGAGGACCTCGTGCTCATGGGCGACGTCGGCACCGGCAAGACGCACATGGCGTCGGCCCTCTGCGCGCTGGCGTGCGAGAGGAGGCTCGAGGCGCGCTTCTTCACGGCGTCGTCGCTCGTGATGCGCCTGAGGCGCGCCCGCGACGACGGGAGGCTCGACCGGGAGGCCGCGCTCATCGGCAAGGCCCGCCTGCTCGTCATCGACGAGCTCGGGTTTCTCCCGCTCGACGCGGACGGGGCGAGGCTGCTCTTCCAGGTCTTCGCCGACGCATACGAGAGGCAGTCGGTGGTGATCACCACGAATCTGGAGTTCAGCAGGTGGGGGTCGGTGTTCGGGGACGACCAGATGGCCGCCGCCGTGATCGACCGGATCGTCCACCACGGGAGGCTCGTCCAGTTCCGCGGCGAGTCCTACCGCGTCCGCCATGCCCTCATGCAGGAGGGCTAGCCGCTCAAAAAGCGTGCGCGCTTCCGATGCTCAGGCTGCTCAATTTACGATGCTCTTTTTGCTCAAGCCCTCTTGACGAAACACATCCGTCGCGCGAGGAGCGGGAGGAGTCGTCTGTGAAGAGGCGCTCGCAGCCGCGTTCGAGGGCGGCGGGAGAAAAGCCCGGCCCGTCATCGGCCACCTCGATGACGAGGTATCCACCAGCGACGTCGCAGGAGACCGCCACGCGCGAGCGCGCGTGCTCGGCGGCGTTGGCCACGAGGTTCGCGGCGGCTCGCGCAAGGGTGGTTCGGTCGAGTGGGGCCTCGGGCGCGCCCGCGACAGCGGGGCCCGTGGCTGCGTCGAGCGTCACGCCTCGCGCCCGGGCGATCTGGGCGGCCTCGGCGAGGACCCGCTCGCAGAGCTCGGCCGGCCGCATGGGGGCCCTCTCCGCCCCGCCGGACCCGCGGGAGGCCTCGATGAGCAGGCGCACGTAGCCGTCGAGCCTTTCGACGCTGCCGGCTATGTCGCGCGCGGCGGCCGCGAGGTCGGCGTCTTTCTCGTCTTCCAGCTCCTCCGCCACGAAGTCGGCGTTGGCGCGCAGCACGGTGAGCGGCGTCTTGAGGTCGTGGGCGAGCGACGCCACCTGCTCGCGCTGCCCCCGCTCCGCGGCCCAGCGGGCCTCGAGCGACTCGGCGAGGGAGGCCCGCATGGCGTCCATCGCGGCGAGGACGTCGTTCACCTCGCGAACGTTGGTGCTGCCGACCGCGAAGTCGAGCTCCCCCGCGCCGACGCGCCCCGCCGCCTCAGCGAGCGGCGCCATCTTGCGCGAGATCACGCGGCTCGCGCGGCGCGCCACGAGCGCGAGCGCGAGCGCGCTTCCCGCCGCGGCGCCGACGAGCATGAGGCTCTGCGGGTTGGGAAGCAGGCCGGCGAGGTCGCGCGAGACCCACTGCGGCAGGTACTCGCTGACGAGCGCGCAGGCCCCGCCGCCCTTGAGCGGGAACGCGGCACAGGTGAGGCCCGAGCCCCCGCCCTCGATCTCCACTGTGCCCGGATCCGCGGCGAGTGCCGCACGGGCCATTTCCGTCGCGTCCTCGAGCCGCGTGCCCTCGAGGTCTGTCATCAGCACGTATCCGTCCTTGTTCAGGATGAGGTAGCGGTACGCCGTCGGCACGTCCTGCTGCCCGCAGACGCCGTCGCGTGCCAGGCCCTCCGCGACCTCGCGCGCATTGGCCGGCCCCCAGCTTGCCTCGTAGACGAAGCCCGCGTCGATCGCCGCGGAGAGTGCCATGAACGAGGCGAGCCACGCCGTGGCAACCGCCGCGAACGCGTAGGCGAAGTAGCGCGCGATGACGAAGGAGAGCGGCATGCCCCCGCGACCTCGCGCCCCGGTTCTCAGAGCTGCCACTTGTACCCCATCCCCCAGACGGTCGCGATCGGATCGGCGCCGGCCTCGGAGAGTTTCCTCCGGGCGCGGCTGACCTGCATGGATATGGCCGCGTCGTCGGCGTCGCTCTCCCAGCCGAGCACCGCCTCGCGTATCTGCGCGCGGCTCATGACCTGCCCGGGGTGGCGGGCGAGGTACTCGCAGATGGCGTACTCGGTGGGCGTGAGCGGCACGGCCTCGCCGCCCACGGCGACCTCGCGCGCCCCGAGGTCGATCCGCACCTCCCCGAAGGAGAGGGCGTGCGAGCGCGGCCGGCGCTCACGGCGTAGATGGGCCGCGACCTTGGCGCGCAGCTCCGCGGCCCCGAAGGGCTTGCGGACGTAGTCGTCGGCGCCCAGGCCGTAGCCGGCCACGGCGTCCTCCTCGGCCACGCGAGCGGTCAGGAAGACGATGGGCCCGTCGAAGTCCGGGCGGATCTGCCGCACGAGCTCGAAGCCGTCGAGCCCCGGCATCATGACGTCGCAGAGCACGAGGTCGAAGCGCGAGAGGTCCGTCCCCGGGACCGCCGTCGGGTCCGCCGCCTTGACGACCTCATGGCCGTCGCGGCCGAGGACGCGCGCGAGCGCGTCGAGGATCGCCCGCTCATCATCCACTGCCAGTATCCTCACCATGTTCGACCTCCTGAAACTCCCGTCGGAATTGTACTAGCGCCGCACTCAGCGGTCCAGAGCCCTGCGTGCAGCGCGGGCGCCTCGGCCGCGTCGCACGCGCGGTAGCGCACGCCCAGGCCGCCGCGCGCCTCGATCTCGAGCCAGCCCTCGCCGTCCGACTCCCGCCCGAAGAAGATGAGCTGGAGCTCTCGGACATTGCCTCTGTCGTCCGCCGCGTCCACCAGGTAGACGTAGTTTGCCCCCGCCCCGGTGGCGTCGGCGTAGGAGCTCGCGTGGCTGCCGGGCTCGGGCGCGGGCGCCCACATGGCGATCTCAGGGTTGGGCAGCGCGCGTTCGGCAATCGAGCGCAGCGCCGACCCCCAGCCGGCGTCGAGCAGGGCATTCCCGCCCAGGACGAGCGCTGCGGAGAGGAGGGCGAGCACGGCGGCGAGCGGCCTCCTACGCATCTGCCCTCCCGTCCTCGAAGCGGCAGAACCAGGCCAGAAGGACGGCGTCGGCTGCCAGGGCGAGCACGAGGCCAGCGAGCGCAGTCGTGAGGAGAGGGCCCGCCGCGCGTGCGGCGTCGATGAAGGCCTCCACCCCGAGCGACCCCAGGCGCGCGGGCCAGGCGAGCGGAACCCAGCTCAGGGGCGTCGCCAGGGCACCGGTGAGCTCGCCGGTCATGAGGCCGTGCGCAAGTCCGCCCACTGAGAAGAACGCGAGGAGCGAACCCGCCGCGCCGGCGCCGATGGCGGCGTTGCGGCCGAGGCGCAG
>ERZ827524.2356-NODE-2356-length-13823-cov-2.781886_pt1 | contig 13823 bp, 10 predicted proteins | sample MGYA00519702_ERZ827524 | MGnify/ENA primary metagenome ERZ827524 (study PRJEB31778, sample SAMEA3449341) | human gut metagenome | biome: human gut; feature: human-associated habitat; material: faeces | place: United Kingdom | collected 2010/2012 ...
ATTAACATTGCCAAAAGAGATTAATCAGGCAAAACTTACCAGAGTAGGATTTGGAGAAGAATTATATGGGGAAGGACATGATTCATATATAAATATTTTTGGAGATACGATCGAACCATGGCATGGATGCTACGGAACATTGTCATATAATGACAAGAATAAAAGAACGATTCAAGAAATTGTATTTCCCAATACCGTGAATCAGATAGAAGCAGCTTCATTTACCGGAATGACAAAGCTTAGGGAACTTAAGATGCCAGAGCAGATTACAAAGGTACCATCTTATGCATTTGCAAAATGTACGGTACTTAGTAAGGTTACATTTTCAAAGAACATGCAGTCAATTGCAAGCAGTGCATTTTTACACAGTAATCAAGTGAAAACATTCAGTTGCCCAAAATCCAATAAAACATTTGCAGTGAAAAAAGGAATGTTGATGACAAAATCAGGAAAAACATTAGTGCTTGTACCAAACAAGATGAAAAAAGTCACAATCCCTACGAGTGTGAAAACAGTCAAAGCAAAGGCATTTAATGGTTCACAGGCAACAAGCATTGTAATTCCAAAGTCTGTAAAGAAGATTGAAGCAAAAGCATTATCTAGCAAAAAGGTTACAAAAGTAAGCTTAAGCAGCAAAAATAAGATTTACAAGATGGCAAATAACTGCATCTATCGGAAGTCCGATGGGTTATTAGTTGGAGTAATTGCAAAAACAAAGAAGGTTAGCATTCCATCCAAAGTAAAAGTGATTGATGATACAGTTTCTGTGATGGGAAAGATTGGCACGAAGAATCAGGTACATATTCCAAAATCCGTAAATAAGGTAGTGGAACGCTGGATGTTTTATGGAGACGCAACGGTGTACTTCCACGGAATGAAACCGCCAGTGATCGTTAGTAAATATAATGGCAATGAATTCACAGCACTGCCAATTTTCAATAAAGTCTATGTGCCAAAGAAAGCAAAGAAGACCTATATCAAATGGGCAAAAGACAGAGATGGTTTGACATGGCATGATTTGCATACATTTTAGCATGAAACAGAAAATTTATGATGAAATAAAATTATATCAAGGAAGTTAAGAAAGCAATAAATATATTTTATAAACAAGGAGGGACAATCAAATGAAAAAAAGATTACTATGTTTTATCACTCTGCTAACAGCAACGATCAGTGCAATCACACTCACGAACAATGTGAAAGCAGCAACCAAATGGAACACAAGTAAATCAGTCACGAAAGAAGAAAACGGTATCAAGTATTCTGCATATTTGACAGAAGATGGTAAAGAAAGCTGGATCTATCAGATTAAATTAAGCAAAAAGATCACAAAATTAACATTGCCAAAAGAGATTAATCAGGCAAAACTTACCAGAGTAGGATTTGGAAAAGAATTATATAATAAAGGTGAGGATGAGGATGCTTATCAAAATCTGTTTGGAGATACCATTGAACCATGGCATAACTGTTATGGAGATCTGTCAAATGATGATAAGAACAAACAGACCATTGAAACAGTAGCGATTCCAGGTACAGTAAATCAGTTGGAGATAGCAACATTTAGTGGTATGAAAAAACTAAAAAGTGTCGTGATTCCAGAACAGACAGCAAGTGTGCCAGCATATACTTTCGCAAAATGCAGTGCATTATCCAAAGTAACATTTTCAAAAAATATGAACGAAATAGACAGCACAGCGTTTGTAAAGAGCAATCAGGTAAAAACATTCAGTTGTCCAAAAGCAAATAAAACATTTGCGGTGAAAAAAGGCATGTTGACAACAAAATCTGGAAAAACCTTAGTACTTGTACCAAACAAGATGAAAAAGCTTACAATTCCATCATCTGTAAAAGAAATCAAGGCAAATGCCCTAAATGGATCACAGGCAACGAGTATTGTAATTCCAAAGTCAGTAAAGAAGATCGGTGCCAAAGCATTAGAAAGCAAGAAGATTACAAAAGTAAGCTTAAGCAGTAAAAATAAGACTTACAAGATGGCAAATAACTGCATCTATCGTAAATCCAATGGAACATTAACAGCAGTGCTTGTTAAGACAAAGAAGATCACAATTCCATCCAAAGTAAAAGTGATTGATGATACAGTTTCTGTGATGGGAAAGATTGGCACGAAGAATCAGGTACATATTCCAAAATCTGTGAAGAAAGTCGTAGAAGATTGGATGTTCTTTGGAGATAGTGCTACCGTATATTTCCACGGAACAAAACCACCAGTGATCGTGAGCAAATTTAAAGGAAATGAATTCACAGCTCTTCCAATCTTTAATAAAGTCTATGTGCCAAAGAAAGCAAAGAAGACATACATTAAATGGGCAAAAGACAGAGATGGATTAAAGTGGAATAATCTGCATACATTTTAAATAAGAAAACAATAATAGCAAAGAGATACATGGAAAAAAAGATGCCAAAACTACAATGGCATCTTTTTTTTGATCATCAAGAAAAAGGAGATGTAATTGGTTTGCATTATTAGGATATAAATTGGAAGATTTACTGGAGATATAAAAGATGTTATAATATTTCCAAGACATAAGATTCCATTTAATGTAGAAAATCAGGAGGCAGCAGGGTATGAAATACAATATTCCAGAAAGAGTTTTAAAGGACATTTCTGCATTTGCAAAAAAATATTCAATCAATAAAGTAATTTTATTTGGATCGAGAGCAAGAGGTGACAATACAGAGAGAAGTGATATTGATATTGCTGTATATGGCGGAGATTTTGACTCTTTTTATTGGGATATTAAAGAAAAAGTACATTCTCTTTTAAGTTTTGATGTGGTAGAAGCAGATAAGCCAATTTCAGAGGAATTAAAACAAGAAATAGAAAAGGATGGTGTGATAATATATGAAAAAGCTTGAGAACTTTTCGAATTGTCTTGAAGTGTTAAAAAGTGCAGATTTTGAAATGGCAGATAATAATGATATTTACAGAACAGGCGTAATCGGACAATTTAATTTGACATTTGAGCTTGCATGGAAGGCATTACAAGAGATATTAAAAATGCACGGAGCAGACGGAGCGGCAACTGGGTCACCAAGAGAGATTTTACAGTTAGGATATAAACTTGGTTTTGTAGATGATGCAGCGGTATGGCTATTGATGTTAAAAAAAAGAAATACATCTGTTCATATATATAATGAGCAAGAAGTTGATGAGATGATATTATTGATCCGTGATAGTTTCATTCCAGCATTTGTTGGGCTTGAAAAGACGTTAAGAAGCAAATTAGAAGAAGTAAAAAATGATTGGGAATAAATTTTACTGAGATGGAAAAAGAAAGATGCCAAAATTACAATGGCATCTGTTTTTCCCTAATCATCAATTCCAAATTTATTTTCCAAGGCATCTTCTAAAAGATCAAGCTGATCTTCCAATTTTTCTATTGTCTTTTCTCTGGATTTATAAACTTTGAAGCTTAGTTTACCGCTTTCATAAGCATGCTCAAATTCATCATCCAGATGATCAAGTTCATCATCAACCACATCAAGTTCCTTTTTCAAAGTGTAAAAACGTTTTTCGTTGACAGATGCATTGGAAGAAGATGCAGCATTATTTACTTTTTTAGTGAGTTTTTTGATTCTTTTTTTATAAGCTGAAAAATCATAAGAATCATTCTTGGCATCTGAATCAGAGGTAGAAGAATCAGTGGTATTTTCTGTAGTGGAAGTTGTTGTTGCAATTTCCTGTGTTGTGGTAGCCTCGGCAGAATCTTTCTTTGAAGGACTGCATCCTGCAAAAGCAAAAATGATAGAACATGTGAAGAATAAATATAATATTTTTTTCATTGTAAACTCCTTTCTTTGGTTGGGATAGATTTCCTTTTGTTATAAATAGCATAACCAATAAACATTAAAATAACATTAAAAATAGGTGCTAGATTCAAAAAACAGATTGTATTATAATAAAGGCATTATGAGAATATTAGTTGTTGAAGATGAAAAAGATTTAAGAAATATTATAAAGAAACGTCTGGTAAGAGAGCATTATAGTGTGGATGCCTGTGGAGATGGAGAAGAAGCGCTAGATTATATGGAGATGACATCGTATGATGGAGTTCTTCTCGACATCATGCTTCCTGGGAAGGATGGTTTTGCGGTTTTAAAGGAAGTCAGGCAGATGGGAAATGATACACCAATTCTCTTACTGACTGCAAGGGATGGTATTGAGGACCGGGTAAAGGGGCTTGACCTAGGGGCCGATGATTATCTGATCAAGCCATTCGCGTTTGAAGAGTTACTCGCAAGAATCCGCGTGATGATGCGGAGAAAACCCCAATTTGTAACGAATCAGTTAAAGATTGCAGATCTTACTCTGGATCGGGATACAAGAATTGTGACAAGAGCTGGAAAAGAGATCAGTTTGTCGTCAAAAGAATTTATGGTGTTAGAATGTCTGATGCGGAATCAGAATATCGTGATGACGAGGCAGCAGATTGAACAAAATGCATGGAATTATGATTATGAGGGAGGGTCGAATGTTATTGATGTATATATAAGATATCTCCGAAAGAAAATTGATGCAGGATATGAGAAAAAACTGATCCATACGGTACGCGGAACAGGCTATGTGATGAGGGAAGAATGATGAAGCAGATGACGATCAAGAAAAAGGTCACATTATGGTATACAGGGATCATTGCACTTATTTTAGGAATGGTTCTTGTCTTTATGTTTTACTTTGTCGACAAAGTCGGGATTTCAGCGACAGAAGAAGAAGTCAGTACAGCAGTGACAGGTTTTTCTGCAAACTTTCAATTTCAGGATGAAACTTACTATCTATCAGAAGATACTCAGTTTTATCAGGATGGAGTCATGTTTTGTGTCTATGACGATAATGGAAAACTATTATACGGCACAATGCCAGAGAAATTTCCGAAACAGACGATCTTAAAGTCTCATACACCGAGGGTCATTACATCCGGTAGCAGCAAATGGATGGTATATGACAGTGTGCATACCTATGGAAAGTATAAGGCTATATGGATCAGGGGGATCACATCCATTCATGCGATTGAAGTATTTATGACAACATCTCAGAAAATGATGATCGTCTTATATCCCGTGTTCATTTTATTGATAGCAATGACAGGATATTTTATGCTGAAACGTGCATTAAAGCAGGTGGATCTGATCTGTGATCAGGTAGAGAATATCAGTTATGGAAAGGATCTTACCAAAAGGCTTCCATTGCCGAAAGTAAGAGATGAATTGTATGAATTATCTCATAAATTTAATAAAATGTTCGAAAGACTGGAAGAATCCTTTGAAAAAGAACAGCAGTTTACAGCAGATGTATCCCATGAACTTCGAACTCCAGTGACCGTGATCATTTCTCAATGCGAATATTTGATCGAAGATCCAGTATTAGAGGAAGAGGAAAAAGAAGAGATCATGATCATTTTAAGACAGGCAAGACGCATGTCGAAATTGATCAATGAGATGTTAATGATCGCAAGAGGTGAGATGAGCGAATCTTATGATATGGAAGAAGTTGATCTCATACTATTGACAGAAGTTATCGTAGAAGAATTGCGCGAGCAGGCAGAGAAAAAGAAGATTCAGATATCTGTTTTCAGTGATCGAGATGTAAAGATGATGGGAAATCATACATTATTATTGCGAATGATGATGAATCTTGTTCAGAATGCGATCAGCTATGGAAAGGAACATGGTCATATTGATATTCTATGGAAAGAACAAGGAGATATGATCATAGGAGAAGTAAAGGATGATGGGATAGGGATCGATCAAGAAGATATTCCTAAGATCTGGGATCGTTTTTACCGGGTAGATAAAAGCCGTTCCAGAGAGAATGGAGGAACTGGACTTGGTCTTTCGATGGTTCACTTTATCGTGGCAGTTCATGGCGGGAAAATACATGTGGAAAGCAAAAAAGGAGAAGGAACGAGTTTTATATTTCAGTTTCCAAAAATATTAGAAAGTAGAAAAGGATAGATACCAAAGTTAATAAGGCATCTATCCTTTTTAAAATCATAATAAATTACTGAATATGTTTCAACCCTTCACAAATGCTATCAAGCACAAAATCATCTCCAAGTGAAGTGTCCAGTGTCAGATGGTAGTTTCTGGATAATCCCCATGGTTGATGTGTATAATAATGATAGTTATCAGAACGCTTGCGGTTCATCTGGATTGCTTTCGTCAGTGCCGCATCATGAGATAAGTTTTCCGTTCTCATAATTCGTTTCACACGATACTCTGCAGGTGCATGTAAGAAGATTCGCATGCAATGAGGGCGGTTTCTTAAGATATAATCCGCACAACGACCGATCACAACACAATTTCCTTTTGAAGCAAGCTCATTGATTACTTTAGATTCTGCCGCAAAGATATTATCTTTTGGAGCTGGGTTCTGTGGTGCGTGAGAATATACCTGATTCACAAGGTCATAAAGCAGGGAACTACGCATCTGTTCATCATTATTCTTGATGAATTCAGGATCATAACCAGTAGATCCGGCAGTCATCTGAATGATCTCATTGTCATAAAAATCAAATCCAAGGCGCTTTGCAAGTGCTTCTCCAAGGTCATGTCCACCGCTTCCATATTCACGAGCGATCGCAATGACAATAGGAGTGTCTGTTGAATCTGTGTCAGTGTCTGAATCTGTGTTAGTGCCTGAATCTGGGAACAGCGTTGGCTCCACAAAAGATAAGAAACGTCCAAATAAACGTGCAATAAATCCAACAAGTAAAGCGGCAATAACGGTACCTTCACGTACACCGTCTAACTTACCTGCGAATACAAAGGAAAGAACTCCGGCAATCACAGTCATAGATACGTCAAAACAGATTTTTGTGACACCAAATTCTGTATGCCATGTCATTACAATGGCACGTACAAAAGATTCCCCAGGAAGCATGGCAACATTGGCAAGGACTTCTGTATACACACCAAATCCAAGGATCAGACATCCGATCAGCAGATAAATGATCTTCATCAAATAAAAGGACGGATTTACAAATCCAAGAAGGATCATAGACCAGTCAATAAAATATCCGAATAAGATAGAGATTGGAATCTGTAACACGTGTTCCAGTTTAAAATTCTTTCGTAAGATCAACAGCTGTAAAAAGATCAGTAACAGGCTGAAGAAAATGGTGAAATTTCCAAGTGTAAATGGGAAATTAAGGCTCAGTACATAAGGAATGGAAGAAATTGGTGATGTACCAAGACTTGCTTTTGTGATCAGGGCAACTCCGAGAGAGTTAATATAAAGCCCAATAAAAAAGATGATATAACGTTTTAGTTTTTCCATGATGTGATTTACTCCTCTTTTGTAGTATTTTTATATAGTTTTTCAAAGATCTTTAGAAATTGTTCTTTTTCTGCATTAGAAATTCCGGAAAAAACTTCTTGTTCAAGAGATAAGAAAGCTTTTTCAATCGATTCAGACAGTTCCATTCCATAATCTGTCAGGAAAATATGAAAGGATCGGCGATTTCCGTTCAAATTCTTACGCTCGATCATATGCTGTTTTTCCATTCGATTTAAAATAGAAGTCAAAGAAGCAGGTTCGATATGACAAGCATGGGCAATGTCTTTTTGACTGGCACCATTATGATATCGAAGATGGTCTAAGACCTTTGGCTGGCCGGTTGAGAGACCAAGTGGCTTTAAGACAGCCATGATTTTCTTCTGAAGGCTTAAATGATTGGACATCAGAAGATAATGATAAGATGATTCATACATAGATGATGCTCCTTTTATGATTAGAAAGTTAATAGTTAGAATTCTAACTATTGGAACAGCCATTATTATAAGACGAAGCAAACCAATATGTCAAGAGCGTTTCTTTCAAAAATCATAAGACAAGCGGCGAAAAATCAAGTATAATAAACCACGGACAGAAAAGATAAGGAAGGGAAGAACCATGACATTAACACAATTAAGATATATTATAGCAATCGTAGATACAGGATCTATGAATGAGGCGGCAAAAAGCCTGTTTATCTCACAGCCAAGTCTATCTCTTGCAGTCAAAGAATTAGAAAAAGAGATTGGAACAAGACTTTTTAAGAGAAGTAATCGAGGAGTATCAGTTACACAAGAGGGAATGGAATTCTTAAGTTATGCAAGACAGGTCGTTGAACAGTATCAGCTTATGGAATCTCGCTATATTGAGAAGAAATTCGGAGTTTCCATGCAGCATTATACATTTGCAGTGAATGCTTTTGTGGAGATGGTCAAACAATTTGGTATGGATGAATACGAATTTGCAGTCAGAGAGACAAAGACATACGAAGTGATCAAAGATGTCAAAGATTTTCATAGTGAGATCGGGATCCTTTATTTAAATGAATTTAATAAGAAGGTATTAAGCAAGATGCTGCAGGAATCAGGGCTTGAATTCCATCCATTATTGGAATGTGGAATCTATGTTTATATGTGGAAGGGACACCCACTAGCAGACAAAGAGGAGATTTCGATCGAAGAGCTGGAAGAATATCCATGCCTGTCATTTGAACAGGGGGAATATAACTCCTTTTATTTTGCAGAAGAAGTGTTAAGTACCTATGAATATAAACGTCTGATCAAAGCAAATGACAGAGCTACTATGTTAAATCTCATGGTTGGGTTAAATGGATATACATTATGTTCAGGAATTATCTGTGAAAGCTTAAATGGTGATGATTACTGTGCTGTGAAACTAAAATCGGATGAGCTCATGACGATTGGCTATATCAAGCGAAAAGGAGTCGCGATCAGCCCATTAGGAGAGAAGTACTTAGAGGAGATCAAAAAGTATAAAGCTATGGGTGATGAGTCTGGATATAAAGATATCCTGTTTTAGAACTTTGTCTATTTCTGACTGGCTGTTATAGGCAGAGACTATAACTGGATGTTGACTTTTCATATTGGACAAGTAGGAAATCTAATGGTAAGATAAGTTTGTAATCAAGAAAGACAACATACAAAATTCAAAATAAAAGTCAACAAAGGAGATAGAAATTATGAGTAAAGAAAGAAATTATAAGTTTGAAACATTACAGTTACACGTAGGACAGGAACAGCCAGATCCAGTGACAGATGCAAGAGCAGTACCTATTTATCAGACATCATCTTATGTATTTAGAAATTGCGATCATGCAGCAGCTCGTTTCGGACTTGCAGATGCAGGTAACATCTACGGAAGATTAACAAACCCAACAGAAGATGTTTTTGAACAGAGAATCGCAGCACTAGAAGGTGGAGTTGCAGCATTAGCAGTAGCATCTGGAGCAGCAGCGATCACATATGCGATTGAAAATATTACAAAAGCAGGAGATCACGTAGTTGCAGCGAAAAACATTTACGGTGGAACATACAACTTCTTAGAGCATACATTACCAGATTACGGAATCGAAACAACATTCGTAGACATTTTCAATGAAGATGAAGTAAGAGCAGCAATCCAAGATAACACAAAATTATTATTCATCGAAACATTAGGAAATCCAAACTCAGACGTTGTAGACATCGAGAAAGCAGCAGCGATCGCTCATGAACACAACATTCCACTGATCGTAGATAATACATTTGCAACACCATACCTTGTAAGACCAATCGAATATGGAGCAGACATCGTAGTACATTCAGCAACAAAATTCATCGGTGGTCACGGAACAACAATCGGTGGTGTGATCATTGACGGTGGTAAATTCGACTGGGAAGCATCAGGAAAATTCCCATCATTAGTAGAACCAAACCCAAGCTACCATGGAGTAAGCTTCACAAAAGACGTTGGAGCAGCTGCATTTGTCACAAAGATCAGAGCATTATTACTTCGTGATACAGGAGCAACATTATCTCCAGTTCATGCATTCATCTTCTTACAGGGATTAGAAACATTATCCTTAAGAGTAGAGCGTCATGTACAGAATGCATTAAAAGTTGTAGAATACCTGAAAAACCATCCAGCAGTAGAAAAAGTAAACCATCCATCAGTATCTGACGATCCTGAGCAGCAGGAATTATACAAAAAATACTTCCCTAACGGTGGTGGATCTATCTTCACATTCGAAATCAAAGGTGATGCACAGAAAGCAAAAGACTTTATCGATCACTTAGAGTTATTCTCACTGCTTGCAAACGTAGCAGACGTGAAATCCTTAGTCATTCATCCAGCATCTACAACACATTCTCAGATGACTGAAGAAGAATTATTAGGATCAGGAATTAAACCTAACACAATCCGTCTGTCAATCGGTACAGAAAATATCGATGATATCATCGAAGATTTAGAGGAAGCTTTTAAAGCAGTACAGTAGGCTAGATTTTTCTTGCGAAACATAAAAACTAAAACATAAATGTCAATTTTCCTAAAAAAATAATAATATAATCTCGACCTTAAAACGAAAATGCCTGGATAAGTGTAGGATAAGCTTGTCCGGGCGTTTTTTTATTAAATGGAATTTACAGCAACCATTTCGATAAGTGTACTATATATTCTATACATATTTTCACCTCCACAATTACAATTTCCGCAAAAGATTTTCCTTAATTTTTCTGATATCATCTTAACAAAGAAAAGAAACGAACAAGTCGATGTTTTTCTTTCATGTTTCTTAAGATATAATGATGAGAGTATCAAAAACAACAAAAGTCCCTGAAGACGATCAATTCTTCAGGGATTTTTGCAACTTTATATTTATTTTTAAGGTAGAAGATAGCAAGTTAAAATTAAAACTGCTTTATTTATTATATATTTTGCTAGGTTATATCTTACAGATATTCATGATCTGCAAGTACATTTAAGATGTTGTGTCCTTCCTGAACACCATCAATGATTCTTCTAGCACGTACGCTGTCACCGATATTGATGATTTCAACGTTAGTATCAGCGAATGCTTCACGGATTTCATCAAGAACAGGAGCGTTTGCTCTCATTCCTAAGCATACGAATCCATAATCGAAAGGAAGATCTTTTTCTTCTCCATTAGCTTTTACTGTGAACGCATCAGCTTTTACTTCGCAAAGAGCTGTTTTAGTCATCTGGTTTACATTGTGTTCTCTCATTAATGTGTTTGTTCCGCATTTAGATACTGGATCTAAGTCTTTACCGATCTGAGGCATCATTTCTACGATGCTTACCTGCGCACCTTTTGGAGCAAAGTATTCAACAACGTCAAGACCTACAGCTCCACCACCAACGACAACAACTTTCTTACCTGTGCAGTCTTCTGGATAATCAGCTAAGTGGTTGATCATTCCTGTGATAGAAGCTACTTTAGATCCTTCTTTGTCGATGTGGTCATGTAATCCTTTGATTGGTGGAAGTAAAGGATTAGAACCTGTTGAGTTTACGATGATGTTTGGATGCAGTGCTTTAATTAATGGCAGAGTTGCTTCCTGTCCTTTGAAGATAAACAGGTTTGTTAATTTAGAAGCACGGTGTACAAGGTAGTCAGGGAAGTCTCTTAAACGTTTCTTATCTGGAATCTTAGAGATTTCAACAGCTAATCCACCAAGGTGATCATTCTTTTCGAATAAGAATGTAGTACATCCAACTTCAGCAGCTGTACAAGCAGCTTCAAGACCAGCAGTACCACCACCGATAACAACAACGTTACAAGGTTTATTTACTTTTTTCTTTTTATAATCAAATCCAGAGTTTACAGTAGGGTTTACTGTACAACGGATTGGACGGTTAACTCCGATACGGTTTCCAGCACATCCGATGTTACAAGAAATACATTTTCTGATGTCATCTTCATGTCCTGTAGCAACTTTTTTCACCCAGTGAGGATCAGCAATCAGTCCACGACCCATACCAATGATATCAGCATCTCCACGCTCTAAGATATCGTCAGCGACACGAGGATCACGGATGTTACCCATAGTTACACAAGGTTTGTTGTATTTTTCTCTGACAGCTTTTGCCATGTAAGATCTCCAACCATCTTTTAAGTAGTTGGCATCGATCTGGAACTGAAGAGAACCATTTAATCCAGCAGATACGTCAAATGCATCAACTTCTTCCTGGAAGTAAGAAAGTAACTCTAAAGTATCTTCTAATGTGTTTCCACCTTCCATCAGTTCATCAGCACTGATACGAACGAAGATAGGGAACATAGGTCCAACCTGTTTACGAACTTCTTCAACAACTAATTTTGTGAAGCGGGCACGGTTTTCTGGACATCCACCGAATTCATCTGTACGTTTGTTTGTTGTAGGAGACATAAACTGACTTAATAAGTAAGAATGTCCTGCATGGATCTCAACGCAGTCAAATCCACAAGCCTGTGCACGAGCAGCAGCTTCTCCATATTTTTTAACGATTTCATAAATTTCTTCTACTTTCAGAGGACGAGGAATCTCTCCACCTGCTTTAGAAGGAATGTCAGAAGCGGATACTGGCTGCATATTTGTTCTCTTAGACTGAGCAGAAGCACCAGCGTGGTTTAACTGAACACCAACGCAAGCTCCGTGAGCGTGTAATGTTTCACATAATTTGAAGAAACGAGGCATATAGTTGTCATGATCGATACGGATCTGAGTTGTTCCGTTAGATCCAAGTGGTGAATCAACACTTGCGTTTTCAACCATGATCAGACCAACTCCGCCTTTTGCTCTTTCTGTATAGTAATCAATGTGTAAGAAACTCATTTCTCCTGTCTGTTCACCGTAGTTAGTTCCCATTGGTGTCATCATGATGCGGTTTCTCATTGTCATGTTCTTAATTGTTAATGGTGTGAAAATGTTTTTATAGTTGCTTTTCATTAGAATTGAACCTCCAAAAAATTAAATCCAAAAAATCAAAAAATTAAATTCCATATAATCCGAGGTTGTTAGAATCATAAAAATTGGGTGAATGATTTATGATGGCTTTAGTATAACACACGGTTAATTATTTAACAAATAAATCTTTTTTGAAGAATCAATAAAAAATATCTATTGTTTCTTTTGTGAATTCAATAAATTTACGAACAGCAGGGATCATCGGCATATTTTTAAGATAAGCCATATAAACAGTGTGGTAAGGTTTTACATTACTAAGATGTAGGATTTCCACATCATATGCCTGTAATGATTCTACATGTGCAACAAAACCAATCCCAAAATCTTCTGCAACAAGGGAAGCGATGGCATTTTCATCCGAAGATTCAAAAGCGATAGACGGTTTGATATGGTTTTGTTTGTAAATAGAATTAGTAAAACGTCCAAGACCAGAAGTCTTATCATAACCAATGACTGGATAATCCAGCAGATCCTCTAAAACGAGTTTCTTCTTATATTTTAAAGGATGCTCTGGCGGGGTAATGATCACCATTTCCTGATTAACAACCGGAACAAACTCAACTTCCGGTTCATCGGCAACGAGAGAACCAAAAACGACATCATATTTTTCATTTTTCAGATCCGCAATCAGATTTTTTGTGATCTCCTGACTTAGAGAAAACGTGATCTCATGATTTTCCTGCTGATTTAAGAAACTTCGTACAAGTCTTGGAATATAACTTTTGGCAAGTGGAAATACATATCCGATATCAATGTGCCCGCTGGAACTGCCAGCTAAGGATTTCATTTTATTTTCAGCAATTTTGATTTCATCTATAATACGATTGACATGTTCCAAAAAGATAGAGCCGTATTTGGTAAGTTCGATATTGCGTCCGTTTTTCTGAAATAAAGAAACACCTAATTCTTCTTCAAGATTAGCGATCGAACGGCTTAAACTAGGTTGAGAGATATTTAATTCTTTGGCTGCCTGGTGATAATGTTGTAATTGTGCGTCCTTTTGAAAATAGTATAGTTGATTTAAATTCATACATACCGTTACTGAAAACTTATAAAAAGTTATA
>ERZ827524.2360-NODE-2360-length-13775-cov-3.291545_pt1 | contig 13775 bp, 8 predicted proteins | sample MGYA00519702_ERZ827524 | MGnify/ENA primary metagenome ERZ827524 (study PRJEB31778, sample SAMEA3449341) | human gut metagenome | biome: human gut; feature: human-associated habitat; material: faeces | place: United Kingdom | collected 2010/2012 ...
CCGGGCGGCCCTGCGGGCCGCAAACGCCGCCCCCGTTTTTATCTGCCCTTTGGTTTTTTAAATGACAGCCGCTTCAGCACCTTAACAAAAGCATCAAACACAAAAACAACTTTAATATAAAAGCCCATTATTATCTGCAAGAGAACTGAAGAGCAAATGTACAAAACCTCTTTGTTTATAAAACAGAGAGCACTAACGCACCAGGTTCTTTCAGCGGCCAGTGCTCACAGTACCTGTACACCGATTCTTTGCTTCCCTGTATGTCTTTTTAGCTGCTCCCAGCAGATACTCTTTCTGCGGTATTCAAATAGAATACCGCATGGTATTTGCACACCCGCTGGGTATGCGCCAGACTATTTAGCCTGCAATGCATTTCACCTTTACTTGGCAATACGTCTGAGCAGCCTTATCAGATTCGGCTGGTGAGTTTTTTATATAGCTTTTTTCCTCCCGGACAGCGGGTGGTTTGTTTGTTTCCATTCGCTATACACACAAAAGGCAAAAGAGAAAGCCGCCAGTGCTGTTTTGCACAGCTCTGGCGGCCTAATGATTTGTTGTATCTATGAACTAACTGCTATTTTATTAAGAACCGGTTACTACTTTATATATACATTCCTCAGCAAATAATTATCCGACCATACCTGACCGTTCAATAGATTGAGTAAAGAACTGCTGACAGAATACATAGAGGATAATCAGCGGAATAATGTGAAGTATAACGGCTACCGCGTCATATATGGTTTGTACCGCAGTATCGTTTTGTTTATCCAACACCTGCGTAACATATGTATATCCCGCCTGTCCTATTCGGTTCGCCATAACCTCCGCTGATGGATACAGCATTTTCAAATACCATGCATCGTTATACTGGAACACGAATGCGAACAAAAATACTGTTATTAATAGAGGCATTGCACTAGGCAGCATTATCTGCCAGAAGGTTCGGAAAGTATTGGCTCCGTCTATATAAGCCGCTTCCTCCAGCTCCTTAGGCTGGTTCTTGAAATACTGTCTCAACAGGAAGATATACAAACCATTCCTGTACATGACCGCTGTTGCGCTCATGGCAATAAATACTGCCCAGCTACCAATCAGGTTCAAGCCCTGATTGGTATTATAAATATACCGTGAATTCATAGAAAACATTGTCAATATATTGAAATTCTGGTATCTCAGTCTCATGGAGTCTGCAAGCAGCTGCACCGGTATAACCAGGGTTATTATTACCAAAGCAAAAATCAGTCCGCGGCCCTTAAACTTGAAGCGGGCCAAGCCATATGCAACCAGGGTACATGAAACCATCTGAAGAATACCCAGTCCCAGAGATGATATAATGCTGTTTACAAGCAATTTGCCCGCACCCATGTGATTCCACATAGCAATAAAGTTTAAAAATTCCAAAGAGCGCGGTATGAATATAACCGTACTGTCATACATGTCCTGCTCTGATTTGAGCGAAGTGATAAGCAGCGTAAGTATAGGATACAGCACCAGAAAGCATAATCCCGTAAGCAGAACCGTTCGCACTATAGCCCATACTACCTTGCGCAGCCTTTTGGATTTTAAAATCTGCTTTATACGGTCCAAGCCTTTAGCCTTTTCTATCTTTATGCTGTCTATTTCCTCAGCTCCTACTAAATTAACTGCTCTTTCAGGCTTTCTGGAGCGTTTGGTGGCTTTTTCTTTTTTGTTTTTGACCTTTTCCTCCGAAACATTTTTATCTGTCTCAGCCACGGTCCTCTGCTCCTTTAAAACCTGCTCGGTTTTTTCCTTAGCCATCCCAACACCCCCTTTAATCATTTTCGTTATAAACAAACTTGGATATTATGCCTGAGACTGCAAATATAACTATCGCAGCCGCTACAAAGTAAGTCCAGCCCATCGCCATTGTCAGAGAAACCTCATTCTGCGAGGTTGTTCGTCCAAACAACATAGCTATTACGCCGTTATTCTGTCCGGTTAATACGTCTATCATGGTGTACATTGTATTAACCAGTATCATCGGACTGACCATGGGGAAGGTTATTTTCCAGAAGGCCTCCCATTTAGTCGCACCCTCAACGTCCGAAGCTTCAAAAAGCGCCGGCGATATGGTTTGCAGTGCCGCAAGGAATATCAGTATCTGCACGCCCGAAAGAGTTATAATATTACTCAGCTCCCCAAAGGCGCTCGTTATAAAATCGGCAAAGCTCCCCAGGCCTTGCATTTCCCGCAGCGTATTTTCCAGCATGCCTACTATATCCAGCCCCATATCCGTTGTTGAAGCGCTTGTGCCGTTGGACATCTGGTGTATGCCCAGCGTGCCCGAAGCCGCACCGGTAGAAGTAACTACCGGCATGAAGAATATCGCGCGGGCCACTCCTCGGCCTACAAACTGCTGGTTAAGCACGTTAGCGATTATAAAGCTGAAAATAAGTATTGCCGGAATATATATCAGTTCGCCCGTTGCAACATTTTTCAGCGCAGTAATATAGGCAGTATCCTTAGTCAGTGCCTGTACATAATGAGCTATCCCGTTGCCGGCCAAACCAGTCCCGGATGAAACTGTCGCGTCTACCACCATACCGGTCGATTCCAGCATCGCTCCTACCGATACGGTTTGGGCAGTCCTAAAACTCAGCATAAGCGAGGTATAGAGCGGCGACATTATAAACACCAGAAAACCTACTATAAACGGCAGCACGAAAATCCAGCCCCAAAGTGAGCGCTTGGTCATAAGATCAAGCTTGCGTGAACGCGGTTTATACATGCGCCTAAGCCCCCTTCCTTACAACTAAATAATCATTAGCCGGAACGGTTACGCCGTCCACGGTTGTTTCGGTATTGCTGTAGTTGACATACACCTGAGTTCCGTCTTCATATTCTGTCAGGCTCAGGTCTTCGCTTATGCGCCGATGGTTGGTCATCCTAAGCTGAGCTGTATGGCCCAGTTCCTCGTTATAACGTGTATAGCTTTCAATAGCATTATCCAGCCAGGACACATAATTAAGCGCATACATGTCCTCATAATAGTTGTCGTACATCTCAACATCGTCGGCATACATCCAGCGGTAGAACAGGCCCGCGCCGTATTCAACCGCATTAAGCAGAGAACGCTGGGGATCGCCGCTCTGATTTATAGCTTCGCCCGAATAGCTTATAAGGCCATGCACTACCATCTGATAGAAGGGAATGGACTCGTCAGCCATATAATGCGTGCTGCTGGTATTGGGCAGTTCAAAGAGCACGCTGGTGCCGCCGAGCATATAGCTGTTTGCGCCTACATTGGCTATTTTAAAGCCGGCATCCTCAAAAAGCTTATTAACATCGGCATATATATCCTGAACCTCGTTCCTATCGTTCAGTTCATTTGTGTTGTAATCGCCTGTAAGCACCTCGCCCATCCTGCCTAAGCAGATGGAATTAAGCCCCATATCCTTGAAATCTTCTATCAAGGTCTGCGCAGCCGAAGAAACTTTAGAGGGTTTAACTATATAAGAGCCGTTCCAGTTGCTGCTGTTCATAAGATCAAACTGCTTATAAAAAGCGTTGCTCCTGGATATTTCCCTGGAAACGTCTGTATAGGTAAAGAACCCGTCCAGCAGATTCGCCGTACCGACTGTTATTAACTCGACGTCATAGAAAATATCTATATTGTTATCTGCTGCATAGCTTATAAGCTGGTTAAGCTCATCTCTTGAACCCATCTCAGACAAAAGCCTGATGCGGTTCCAGTAACGGTTATAAAGCCCCTGATTGGCCCAGCCTCTATAACGGACCGAAATATTTTTCACGCCGCCGTCAGTAAGCAAGGATAGTATCTCCTGAGCCTGACTGTAGGAGGTCAGCGGATTAACGTACCAGTACCCTACGCCAAAGGCGGTCTCATATGAGTCTATAGCCCCTTCCAGTTCAACGTTGAAGGGGATATTTTCCTTAGCGGTCTGCTCTCTGAGGTCATCCCTGGCTATAAGATATTCTCTGTAATATCTGGCCATATCGCTGTATTCATTTCCTTCAGAAGCAGGCAAAATGCTGTATTTTACTTCGATCTTCTCTTTTATGGGTTCTTCCTGATAAGCTGTCAGGGTCTGATCCAAGCCTAAAAAGCTTACGTCATCGCTGCCCACATACTGGAATTCAGCCCAGGCCTTATTGCTGGGGCTGCGCGAGCCGCGGTTTACGTCAGCTTTGACGGTGGCTACGGCCTCAGCGCCTTCTATAATGCAGAAAAGCGAGCTGGTTTCCTTCTTAATTCCCCATACGGGAAGATATCCCTGCTCTGTAATGGCAGGCGCTTTGTCATAGCTGTTGCCCTTGCCTCTGTCCTCTCCGTAAAGGGGAATGGACATTTCAGAAGAAAGCTTAACCTTGCCGTTATTGAAATTGATTAACGCTCCCGAACCATCCGGAACCACTATATATCCCTCTTCGGTGCTGTCAGCGCTTCCGAAATACTCCATAAGCGTGATGCTGGTTATATCATAGCGGGAATCGTCATATTCAATTTCCTCTGACGGCACGCTTACTTTAAGGCCGTCAGCCTCCAGATAATAATCCATGGGGACCAGGAAAAGATTGCTGTTATCCGAAACAAATCCGGCACTATCGTTGTACTCGTCTATTTCCTCAGCCGTGATCCCCGACTCGGCAAAATAACTTTCCATATTGCTCAGCAGCAGCCTGTTCTGCCAGATGGAAACCGAATGCAGCACATAATAGCTTCCGCCCTCTGCGAGCAAATCCTCTATATTGGGCGCATTGGATTTTATATTATCTTTCTGGTCGTTAGTTATGGTAGTTGAGGTTGTATCCGCCCAGATTGTCGAATTAACCAGCTTATAATTGGCCTCGGTAAGCATTCTTGCCGTCAATCCGCCGTTAGCCTCTATCGTGGCGAGCAGTTCACTGTACCGCGCCTCAGGAATAAGCACCGGGAAATTATACGGCAGGGGCACCTGTCCGATTATGTATACTACCCTCAGCCCGCCTTCGGGATTGGTGGTAATATAATATTGCTTAAGAACATCTTTGCCCGCATCCAGGTTATTTTCATCCCTGTCCTTTTGATAGGCCAAGCTGTCGGTATAACTGTTTTTAGTGCTGATGGATTCGCTGGTTTTATCCACAGTACGGATAATAAGCTGACTCCTCATGCGCGCGGACATACCTGTGCTTGCCTGAATGGTCTGCTCGCTGGGATTAGAGAACCACACTTCGCCCGAAGCCTTGTGCACCAAAGCTATATCAAGGTCGCTGTCACTGAAATACAGTTCATAATTATCGTTTTCCTCTACCAGCTTATATTCCTTATAGATTTCCTCGCCGTTATCATCTACCTCCGACAATCTGTTAAACACCTTGTCGCCAAATTCAAATGCCGGCAGTCCCGATACATCGGGGAAAGCGTACGTTGAAGTTTGGCCGGTAACCCTTGTGCTTATAACAATCATCGTGGCGACAATAGCCGCAATCACCAGTAGGACTACAAGCTTAATAAGGAAGATTTTTAATTGCTGCGGCATACGTTTCTGCATGCTTGACTCCCTCCTTTTTTTCGCGCCGGCACTGCCGTTTTAAAAAACAAACCTGTCATAAAACACCGAACACTCCTTGTTTGCAGCGCTGCCTAATAATATGAACAGAACATATTTTAGGCGCCTTCTGAATAAAGATATTTCGTTCTGCAGGAGCTTTTTACGCTCCGGATGCGAACGCGCCGCATTTTATTCCTGCGGCCTTTCCGCCCGGCCCTTATATTGAACAATCGTCCGCTTAAAGGCCGGGAATGAGAATAATTTATTAGTGAGCCTCCAAAGTTATCAGAAGCGCATGGTAATTTCCCTGTATATGGTGTATACCACGCTTACCAGCTGCTGCAAAAGGAAGAAGAACAGCATGGCTATAAAGGCTATAAGCGCCATTCCGAATACAATAAACAGTATAATAAAGAACGTAGCTATCGCGCCGTACTGATGGGTGGTCATAGTACCCGTATAGAGCAGCAGGCCCGTCCAGAAGGTGCCCAAGAAGCCCAGGAAGGAAAATATGGAGGATTCATCCACCGACATCACAAAGCTGGCAAAGGTCTGGAAGAAGGTCATCAGCAAAGTAGGCATAATGGAATAGGAAGTATATATAAATATGTCCCTCATGCTTCCTTCGCCGTTGAACAGGGTTGTTATTGCCCAGTTTGCACAGCACCACAGCAGCACTGTAATGGCTGTAGTGAAAGTAGTGCTTACAATATTTATCCCTCTCGGATACGCCGCCATTATATTAAAGCTGAATCCGCCAAACTGCTGGAAAAAAATCTGAGAGATGATGTAAAGCGCCAGCACGGTAAAGCCTACGCCTAAATGCCCTCTTTTATCATGCTTTAAGTCCCAGAACCCCTTAAAGGGATGTATCATAACATAAAAGAGGAATTTAAAGGCGTCACCGTATTTCCTAAGACCTGCTTTGAAACGCTCGCCGCGCACGCTGTTTTTTACCGCAAGCTCGCTCATTCTTCCCGGCCCCCTCTCTTAATAAAGCTCCGCGTCCTGCGGACAATTTTATACACGATATAAATAACCACCAGCGCTATAATGACCGTCATCAATACAGGCATAACATCTTCCAGTATCTGATTGCGGTATTTAGCAAACGCCTGACCATATTCCTCCTGGTCATAGGCAAGGAAGAAGTTATCGCAGGCAGATTTGTAATCGCCCTGAATATACTGTATCTTACCTATATTGCGGTAAGCAAGCTGAGAGTTGGCGGACATTTCAAGCACCTGGTTCCAGGTAGCCAGCGCCGTGTCATATTCGCGGTTGGCCTGCTGCATGGTAGCCATAAGTATGGTCTCGCCGTATTCAGTCGGCCGGAAAATGGTTATCTGACCAGTGGTGCTGTCCAGCACCCCTATGGTCGTATCGTCAAACAGGTCAACGGCCGCCGGGGTCCGGAAGGAACCCATTGTATCTCCCTGGGCTCCGAACACATACAGCAGATCGCCGTTGGGATTGTAGGTAAATATGCGGCCCTTGTTGGAATCCAGGCAGCTGTACACGCCTGCATCGGATACGGTTACGTCCACAAAGAAGGACCAGGTTGTACGGTCGGAGGTATTGTATGAGAAGTCCCCTGACGGAGGCACAACGCCGTTCCGGGCAAGCACGTCGTCGCCGTTGGCTGTTATGCGCTTTACCTGAGCGCCCACAAGGCTGCCGCCGGTAAAGTGATTAAAAAGATCCATAGCCTCTACGTTACCCACGGTACCAAATATCAATCCGTCGCTGTCTAAAAACACATTGGTATATTCGGTAGCAAGATTGTCCGCAATCTGATCCCGCTGCGTAGAAGTTAAAAGCCGGCGCCAGAGCGCGCTCATGGTAGCTTCAGTAATGGTAGCACCTACGAATTTTATAAATTCGCCTGAAGCGTCCAGCTGTATAAGACCTCTGTGGTTGCCGTCAGAAACCACAAATATACGGCCTCCTTCGTCAGCTACTACTTTAGTGGGGGTATATCTCTGCTGTTCCTCTGAACCAGTACCGGCAAGATAATCATTTATGCCTTCAGGCTCCCAGAGGCACTCATAGGATTCAAAAAGTCCGGTTTCAGTGTTAAGCTGATATTTAAGAATGCGTTTGTTGCCTGTATCGGCTACATAAAGCATTTGCTCATCGCGGGTGAAAAACACGCCTTCGGGGCCGCTCAGCAGGGTCTTGCCCACGGCCTCTTCCTCAGGAACATAACATTCTATATAATATATAGCCTGCACAAATTCACGCTGCGAATTGAGGATTACAACCCGGTTATTGCCGGTATCAGCTATAGCTATATAGCCGTCAGGCTTGGAAACAGCGAAATCCTGAGGATTGACCAGAATATTCTGTACGTTGGAGCTGGTCGCCGAGCCGCCGCCCTGGGTGGTTCCGCCGCCGGTCCCAGTGCCGTCACCCGTTTCAGTGCCGTCGCCGGTACCGTCATCCGTACCCGTTCCATCCGAGGTTCCTTCGTCCGCGGCCGTGCCCTCGTCCGTAGTTGTGCCGTCTGTTCCGGTTCCATCGCCCGTCTCGGTGCCGTCGCCCGTCTCAGTTCCGTCACCAGTTTCGGTGCCGCCGCCCGTCTCATCCGAGGGAGTTTCACTGCCGCCGTCTTTCTTGCCGTCCAAAATAAACACGCCTTCATTAAGGTCGGCAGGAGCAACCAGATTATCAACACCTATTCTGTCCGAGCTTATATAGTCGTCCACGACATACGCCTGGGGTTCAGGCCATACGCTTTCCATATCAAAAGTATAGTTCCTATACGGCTCAGCTGCGGCCGGAACCGCACAGGTGAACGCTAAAACGGTAAACAGGCAAAGGGCGAGTATTTTTTTCTTCATCTCAATACCTCCTTTAATCCTTCATGCCCGAAGTAGCCATGGTCTCTATAATATTGCTCTGAGAAATTACAAACATAATTATAGGCACCGACATCATTATAACGGTAACGGCGTTGGCCACGCCTGTACGCGCTATACCTACCGATACTATCTGGTTAAGCGAATAGGCCAGAGTTTTAAGGGATTCGGTCTGAATATATATGCTTGCGCCGGTATTCCATAAGCCCTGAATGGCAAATATCATAAGAGTAAGCCAGGCAGATTTGACGTTAGGCATAATCATTTTCCAGAAGATTGTAAAATGATTTGCTCCGTCTATGCGTGCTGCCTCCACCATGGTCGTAGGGATCTGGGACATAAATGAACGCATAAGATGCATGCCCAGAGCCGAACAGAACACGGGAAGAATAAGCGCCCAATAGGTATCTATCAAGCCGAGGCTGGATATAACCATATATGTAGGTATGCTCAGAACGGTGGCGTTAAACATAAGAGCCAGCTCTATCAGCTTGGTTATAAAGCGGTTGCCGGGGAATTTGAACAGGGCAAGCGCATATGAGCAGAGGGAGCAGCATATTATCTGGCCCACCGTACCTACTACCGTGATAAACAAAGTATTGAAGAAATACCTTGTAAAGGGAACCCAGGAGGTATTCATCAATATGAATAAGTCCTTAAAGTTCTGAGTGGTCGGGTTATCCGGGAAAAGCTTGGGCGGAAAACGAAATAGTTCGTCCGTCGGCTTAAGCGCATTGGAAACCGCATATATCATAGGCAGAATCATAAACGCGCCTATAAGCAGCAGGAAAAGGACCGTGAAGAAATTGCCCGCACGGGAACGGTTGACTTTTTTTGCTCTCTTCATAATCAGTCACCTACCTTATGCAGCAGCTTCTGCACCAGCTTATTGCAGACCACCATCAGCAGGAATAGGAGCGTTGCGACAGCGCAGGCGTAGCCCATCTCCATACGGGTGCCGCCATAATCCTGCATATGGAGCGCCATTGTATGCGCGACATAGCCCTGCGTTGGATAACCTGCCAGGGCCGTAATCTGGTCGCCGACAGAGAAAGCGCTGGTAATGCTCATTATAGCGCCGAAGAGAAGCTGGGGCCGCATGTAGGGCAGGGTAATATACCATAATTCCTGCCAGCGGTTGCGCACGCCGTCTATGGCGCCGGCCTCATAGAGGGAACGGTCCACGTTCTGAAGGCCTGCCGTAAATGTAAGGAAGGATACGCCCAGAGAAGACCATAGCAGCACCACTATGACGCAGCCTACAATATAATTGACGTCCTCCAGCCATCGGATATTGGTATAAATCAGGCCCAAATCCATCAGAATACCGTTTAAAAGACCGTAGTTGCTCGAATCAAATATGAGCTTCCACACAACATAAATATTCGCAAGGCTGGGCGCGTAATAAATCAGCGTCAGAACCGCTCGTATTTTGGGCGAAAATTCGTTTATCAGCCACGCGAAGAAGAAAGAAAGTATATAGCCGCAGGGGCCGAGTATGGCCGCGAACAGCAAGGTGTTCTTAAAGGCGGTCATAAAGAGGTCGTCAGCTACAAACATTCTTACATAGTTATCCCAGAATATAAACTGGGGCGGCTCAAGTACGTTAAAATAGGTAAAGCTGTAATAGATAGCCGTAACTACCGGCATTACCGTAAATATAACGAACAGCACCAGAAAGGGCAGCATGAACAGATACAGGGTTTTGTTCTTGCTGGCTTCCTTTAATTTGGTTTTAACGTAATGGCCGAAAAAGCCCTGTTTTTTAGGCTTTGCCTGCGTCGTAGCCGGCACTTCCATTTCGTTAGTCATTTTATACCCCCTCCCTTTTATTCAAGCACTGCAAGCTTGTCGGCAAATTCCTCACGCTTACGGGTAATTTCGTTGTCTATATCACCGGCATACTCTATAAGCACCATGCTGGAATCTTCCCTGCTGGTTATAACCTCTCTCCAGGCAAATTCCACGTTACGGCCGGTATAATAGCTGCCCGGAACCTCCGGGATTCCCTTAACATACTGCCACTGCTCTTTAATCATCTCAGCCTGATCCCTATCCCAGGGCAGGTAATCAAAGGCAGCAAGGTTGGCTGTCTGATAACGGGCGGCGCTGCCCAGCAAGCTTTCAATTTCCCGTCCGAAGAGAGACTGGGCTTCTTCGCCCGTCCACCAGGAGAGGAACTTCCATGTGTTTACTTTATTGGTCGCTGTAGACATCATAACGCAGGCGACAACAGTACCGGCAACGGTATGATCCACTTCACCGTCCTCATTTACTGTTCCAGGAACAGGCGCAAAGGACCAGAAGCCTTCCAATTCAGGCGCGAACACGCTCAACTGGTTATACTGGCTGTATCCGGCAATACCAATCGGCATCTCGCCCGAGCGGAACCAGTTGGAGAAATCGTAGGCGTTAGGCACGCCGTAAACGGTATAAAAATCTGTCCAGAGCTTGAATGCATCCAAAGCCGCATCCTGGTCGAGGGTGGTCTTTATGCCGTCATATTCATGGTCAGGATCAGGCACATATAATTCTCCGCCCATCTGATAGAGCAGGGTGGCGAAGAGGTTAAGCGTACCGCCTGCCGCGCCTACTACCGGCACAGGCATTCCGAAGTTCATGGAATGGCTCTGGAGTATGGGAAGGATGCTCTTGATATCGTCCCAGGTTTCCAGGTCGGTCTCCGGATCTATGCCCAATTCGGCGCATATATCCGTTCTGTAATAAAGCATCAAGAAGTCCTGAGTTTCAGGCAGCCCGTAAATGCCGCTGCGGAAGCGCAGAGGACGCAGGGCGCTGTCGCTGAACCAGGTAAATACCTCCTCGCAGTTTTCAAACTGCTCAGGGTCGTCAAGATTGCCTACTGCGCCGCGCAGGGCAAAGTTGACCGGATCGGACGAACCGCGCGACAGACATGCGTCCGGACCGTTGCCTGCCAGAATTGCAGGCGTCAGCGCGCCGCCGGCAACCAGCTTGAGCTGAACGGGTATGCCGGTATTGGGCGTAAAGCGCTCATCGATAATCTGTTTGAGTACTGTGGCATTATCTCTGTTGCCCGCCTGGCCTGCGCCCGTTTCAACCCATACTACAACCGGGTCTTCCGAAGCGTCCACATGGCCGGCTCCGATATTGTCATAATCCTCGGTAAAGGAGGCTATAAAAGCGCTGACCTCATGCACCAGGCTTTCAAAGAAGTTGGCCTGAACACGCGGGAGCTGGGAATCAGGCGCGGAAACAATTATATAATCAAGCGCCAGGGGCTGCTCGCGCATATCGTTAATCCAGGTGCCCATGGCGGCGATATTATCCTTAAAAAGGCTAAATCTCTCTTTAATCTGCTCTGAATCCTCGTTGATCTGCTCGGATACATAAAGCAGGCTTTCTATTTCGCTGGTCTGCTCGCCCGCCTGGCTGCCGTAGATTTCTTTTATGCGGTCGGACACGGCCTGGAGGCGCGCAGTCTGCGTTTTAAGATTTTCCAGGGTATCAGGTATTATTTTTTCAAACTGGTAGTCTCTGTTGGTATCGGGAGTAGAGCCGGTAAGCATGAGAATATCGCGGTATATAGCGTTATACTCGCTTATAATATTTTCCGCCTCTTTTAATATTTCACCCACTTCGCCCAGGATGGCAACCATGCGGATGGTATGCTCGCCCTCGCTCAGATAGAAGAGATAATCCTCTTCGCCGTTCCCTAAAGTTATCAGATTCCAGTCTGAGCTGTAGTTAAATTCCACAGCGTTGGTTTCCTGGCATATCTCTTCGCCGTCCAGAAGTATCTGGCGGGAGGTAAAGCTGTTGGACACCAGATTCTGCCGTGACTTAAAGGATATCCTGTACAGTCCGGCATTTTTAACGATAAAGCTCCACTCTATCCATTCGCCGGCATTCTGCCATTTATCTCCGCCTATGGTGTTGAGCCTTATCTTGCTGGGATGATAAGGATAAGTCAGCGGTGAAGAACGGTCGGTAACGCCGTACATTGTGGGAGAAGATTTTAATGAAGGCTTTTCGGCCTCTATATATATATAGTTTTCATCGTTGCTCTCGTTGGGCGCTTTGGGGTCAATAGGAGTATTGTCAGTAGCGCTTACCGGCTCATAGCCAGCCGCTTCATACTGAGCCTTAAGCTCCTCATAGGAAAGCACTTCTTCATCATTATATATAATGACTTCAGCAATCGCGCAGGACTCGCGGACGGGCTCGAACATAATGGTATGTTCGCCCTCGCTCAGATAAAACTGAAGCGGGGAGGAATAATATCCCATATGGTCCTTAACAGCCTGAGTCTGCCAGATGCTCATTTCCTGCTGGAAGGGACGGATATCGTTATCGGTAACGCTGTCCCTGACAATCTCATTCTGATCCATCCAGTTGCGGGTAATATAGAACTGGCGGGCTTCATAAAAGGGAATTTCGCCGTCTATATATACGCGCTTGGCGATGCTTGAACTTCTTGAGCTGTAAGTGACGCCTGTTTCGGGGTCGGTATACTCAGCAAAATTATAATAGTTAATTTTAATGCTGTATAAGCCGGCCTCTTCAACATTGAACCTCCAGCCGATAAGGGTTTCCTCATCAGATATAACAGCCATCTGAGTAATATCAAAATACTCATCAGTAAATTCCGCATAGGGAAGCTTGTTTTCCACAATATTGAGGTTCTCGTCAAATTCCAGATGCTCGTCATAGGGAAGAGAAATTTCCGTCTGAGGATGAGCCGCATCCGCATGACCGCTCAAATAATCATCATAAGTATAATTTTTAAGCGCGGCAAGCGCAGCCTGATCCAGCAGGCCGCCGGTGCTCTCTTCGGACGTCTCGTCCTGCGTCTGATTTGTTCCTTCATCCTGAGCCTGAACCTCGCCGTCGGCCAGGGCCGGCAGGCACAGGGACAAGAAACATGCCAGCACGATGACAAGCGAAAGCAATCTTTTGGCTATTTCTTTCATTATTGCCTCCTTCAATTCTCCGCGCTCAGACATATATCAGCAAAGCGCAGGTAATTAAGAAAATATATAAACTCCAACGCACTTATTTCTCCCGTCGCCTCGTATTATCGGGACACAAATCGTCCCGATTGCTGTTGAGAGGAAAGCTTCTGAAGTTACTATACTGCATTATAATAATGCAAAACCAAGCCTGTTGTCAACAAGCAATAAATATTTTTTTAAAATTTTATTAAGAGCCAAGCGGAGTTTTTTTGGGATTTTTCCCGTATTTTCGTTATATTAGGACAATAAGCGTCCCGATAATTTACAATTTATATACCAAGTTGACCAAATCACTCAGCGCTGCCGCCCGCCTTCTTTTATGCGTTGTTAGCCTCAGTTTGCAAGGAATACGGTCAGAAGGCATAAAATATGCGTCCTGCCGCGCTGCTTTGACTCCATGTACG
>ERZ827524.2363-NODE-2363-length-13752-cov-3.025188_pt1 | contig 13752 bp, 11 predicted proteins | sample MGYA00519702_ERZ827524 | MGnify/ENA primary metagenome ERZ827524 (study PRJEB31778, sample SAMEA3449341) | human gut metagenome | biome: human gut; feature: human-associated habitat; material: faeces | place: United Kingdom | collected 2010/2012 ...
TGAAATACATAAATATTAAATTCTTCTTCCGGATTCAGGCAATCAATCAGGTAATGTGGAACGCCGCACATCTCTTCCTTCCGGATCTTCGCAGAACCGACGTCCATATAACGGTACACCTGCATCGAATCTGCTGAAATAATCTCGCCCTGTACCTCTCTGGCAAGGGCAATGGAAAGCGCGGTCTTCCCGACTGCTGTAGGTCCTGTCAGAATAAGCAGGGGTGGTTTCTTCTCCATAGCTTCACCTACGTTACAATTCTTTTAAACTTTTTCTCAATTTCATATCTGCTCATGGAAATAATCGTCGGTCTTCCATGCGGACAATGATAAGGATTATCCAGTGTCAGCATCTCATCCAAAAGAGCTGAAACCTCTTCAAGGGTTAAACTGTTATTTCCCTTTACAGCCGCCTTACATGCCATGGATGCCAGTTTATTTAAGATGACATCCGGCTGATCCTTCATGGGATTCTCACACAGTTCATCCAATACCTCACGGAAGAATTCCATTTCCTCACAGCCATATAAATCCACCGGCATACTGCGGATGGCCACAGAACCGGTTCCAAACTCTTCGATTTCAAATCCAAGGGATGTAAAATAATCCCGATAGGAAAGCAATGCCTGTTCTTCCTTACTGTCTAAATGCAGCACCACAGGCGGCGTAATCTGCTGGGAGGCCACGGTTTTGTTTTTTAATTCCTTTAAAAGACGTTCATACCTGACCTTTTCATGCGCAGCATGCTGATCCATGATAAACAGCTTGTCCTTAAAGGCTATCAGCCAGTATGTATCAAAAATCTGTCCTAAGATCTGATAGGACTCCCTGGACTTCACATCCACAAAATTTTCCTCGAACAAGTCGAGCTGTACCGGCTTCTCTACCAGAATATGTTCTGCAGATTTTATAATATTATGATGAAGATCGCTCTCGGTGGTATTTACCGGATGATCACCCAGAATTTTCTGCACGGAAAGCTTTGCCTGATATGGCGTTTTTTCCTCGGCAAGCATATCCGGTTCCTGACGGGACGTTTCATACTGCATACCTGCAAATCCAGACTCCTGTCCAACATCCAAACTTGCACTATCTGATTCTGCAAGATCGGATTCTGTCCCGTTTTCTGTCCTGTCTTTTCCTGCAGTATTCTCTCTGGCATAATCTGCTCTTACCGCCACCTGCTCCCCGGATTGTCTCTGATTCCTGGTATATTCTGCTGCCGGTTCCTGAATCCTCTCCATGTAGGTACGGTTCACCTCGAACGGCTCCGGAGCCTGTCTGATCTGTGATGGCTGTTCCTTTTCTTCCGTAAGAAGGACATCCGGAATCAGTTCGATTTCATGGAGACGGTCACGGATCGCCGCTGCAATCTCTGCATAAACCTCTGCTCCATGCTGGAGACGTATTTCCATCTTGGCAGGATGTACATTCACATCAATATCTTCCGGTTCAAATTCAAAGTGTAGAACACAAAAAGGGAATTTATGCTGCATCAGATACTGCTTATAGCCTTCCTCCACAGCCTTTTGCAAAACATCATTATGAACATATCTTCCATTTACAAAGAAAATTTCAAAATTCCGGTTGGAACGGTTCTGCTCCGGCTTTCCCAAAAAGCCCCTGACACGCACGGACTTCCCGTTTAAGGAAAAATCAATCAGATGGTCTGTCACTTCCTTTCCATAAATACGGTAAATAACTTCCTTTAACTGATTGTTGCCGCTGGTCTGGAAACGAACCTGACCGTTTACAATAAATTTAATTGAAATATCCGGATGGGAAAGTGCCAGATGCTCCATCAGATCTGCCACATAGCTTCCTTCCGTCTGTGGCTGCTTTAAGAATTTGCGTCTGGCCGGTACATTATAAAACAGATTCCGTACAAGGAATGTCGTCCCCTTCGGTGCTCCGATCTCACTGAATTCACACTCGGCGCCACCCTCAATCTGATAGTGTATGCCGGTAAAATCCTCCTGTGTCTTCGTAATCAGCTCCATCTGGGATACAGCACAGATACTGGATAAGGCTTCTCCACGGAACCCAAGACTTTGAATGTGTGGAAGATCCTGTGCATCCTCGATCTTACTGGTAGCATGCCTTAAGAAGGCTTTCCGGATTTGACTCTTTTCAATTCCGCTTCCATTATCCGTAACCCGGATGAGGGAAATACCGCCCTCCTTAATCTCTACGGAAATTGCCGTTGCTCCCGCATCAATTGCATTTTAAGCTCCTTTACGACACTGCGCGGCCGTTCAACTACTTCACCTGCCGCAATCTGATCAATTGTATTCTGGCTTAAAAGATGTATAACTGCCAATGCTTACCTCCTACCAACGATTCTTCAACTTGTTCTGTAACCGGTAAATGGTATTCAATGCATCAAGCGGAGTCAGTGTCGATACATCCAGCTCCTTCAATTCATTTAAAACATCTTCATCGGTCACGGTATCAAACAGGGACATCTGGCTTAAATCCACTTCGTCATATTTGACCGCCTTGTGCTTTGTTTCCTTCTGGTCGATCGCAATGCTTTGTACCTTTTCAAGAATGTCATTGTCACAAAGCTGTGTCACGATTTCCTTGGCACGGTCAATGACCATATCCGGCACCCCGGCAAGCTTCGCTACCTGAATACCATAACTCTTATCGGCACCACCTTTAACAATCTTACGCAGGAACACAATGTCATCTCCCTTTTCCTTTACGGCAATGCAATAATTATTGACATTGTTCATCTTTCCCTCTAACTCGGTAAGCTCATGGTAATGCGTTGCAAACAACGTCTTTGCACCAAGCAGCTTCTTATTGCTGATATGCTCAATCACCGCCCAGGCAATGCTGAGTCCGTCAAAGGTTGAGGTTCCTCTTCCGATCTCATCCAAAATCAATAGACTGTTCGAGGTCGCATTCCGCAGAATGTTTGCTACCTCATTCATTTCCACCATAAAGGTGCTCTGTCCGCTTGCCAGATCATCTGAGGCACCGACTCTTGTAAAGATCCGGTCTGTCATGGAAATATTGGCAGAGTCCGCAGGCACAAAGCTGCCGATCTGCGCCATGAGGACAATCAGTGCCACCTGCCGCATGTAAGTGGATTTACCAGCCATATTCGGTCCGGTAATAATAGACACACAATATTTATTATTATCAAGGTATGTATCATTCGAAATAAACATATCGTTGGAAATCATCTGCTCTACGACCGGATGCCGTCCGGCTTTGATGTCAATAACTCCCTTTTCATTAATCTTCGGCCGTACATAATGATTCCGCTCTGCTACATAGGATAAGGAACACAACACATCGAGCCTTGCAATGGCCTTGGCTGTACGCTGGATGCGGTCGATTTCTCCGGCAATGCTGTCACGGATCTGGCAAAACAGATCATATTCCAGACCATTCAGCTTATCCTCGGCATTCAGGATAGTATCCTCCATTTCCTTAAGCTTCGCATTCGTATAACGTTCCGCATTCGTTAAGGTCTGCTTCCGGATATAATCCTCCGGCACCATATTCTTAAAGGAGTTCGTCACTTCAAAATAATAACCGAATACCTTGTTATATTTTACCTTAAGATTCTTGATTCCTGTCCGTTCCCGGTCTTCCTCCTCGAGCCTTGCAAGCCAGGTCTTTCCGTCATTCTTGGCATGACGCAGACGGTCGATATTTTCATCAAAACCGTCCCGGATAATCCCGCCTTCCCTAATGGCAAGCGGCGGTTCCTCGCAGATGGCACGTTCAATTAAAGTACACACATCCGTAAGATCATCGGTTTCCTCCTGAATCTTCTTTAAAATGTCTGAGGAAAAATCATTCAGCAGCACCTTGATAGACGGCAGCATTTTTAAGGAGCCGGCAAATGCCAGCAGATCTCTGGGATTAGCTGTCTTGTAGCTGACCTTTCCAAGAAGGCGCTCCAGATCATAAATCGGATTTAAGTATTCACGGATTTCATCCCGCAGCATGGCCTTTTCCGACAGCTCTGAAATGCCATCGAGACGCTTTTCAATTTCGCTTTTATCAATTAAGGGCTGCTCAATATACTGACGCAGCGTTCTGGCTCCCATCGCTGTTTTCGTCTTATCTAAAACGCCCAGCAAAGAGCCCCGCTTCTGCTTTTCGCGGAGAGTTTCTGTAAGCTCTAAATTTCTTCTTGTCGAGCTGTCAAGCAGCATATAACGACTCGTAAGATACGGGTACAAATGGGTAAAATGGCTTAACGGGATCTTCTGCGTATTCGTAAGATACTGCATCAGAGATCCTGCTGCAATGAGTCCGGATGGAAAGTCCTCAATTCCCATCCCCTGCAGGGAAGTCACATGAAAATGCTTTAAAAGGCTCTTCCGGCAGCGATCCTCATCGTAATAAAACGGTTCAAGGGAATAAATGGCAATATTCAGACGGTCCTTCAGATCGGCAAGATCCATTCCGCTTACCGTAAATGCATCGTTACAGATAATCTCGCTCGGATGGTATTTCATGATTTCATCGAGAAGCTTCTTATTGTCTTCCACTTCGGTGAGGTAATAATCTCCCGTTGTGACATCGGCAACGGAAATTCCGATTTTCCCCTGAAAATATGCAATGCTCATCAGGTAGTTGTTTCTCGTTTCATCCATGGACTGCGTATTTAAGTTCGTTCCGGGGGTCACAATCCGTACAACCTCACGCTTCACCAACCCCTTTGCAAACTTCGGATCCTCTACCTGCTCACAGATCGCTACCTTATATCCTTTGGAAACCAGACGGTTTAAGTATCCCTCCACAGCATGATAGGGCACACCGCACATTGGTGCGCGTTCTTCCAGTCCGCAGCTTTTCCCGGTGAGGGTAAGCTCTAACTCTTTTGATGCTGTAATGGCATCATCAAAGAACATTTCATAAAAATCCCCTAAACGGTAAAAAAGAATGCAATCCGGATACTCCTTCTTCGTTTCCAGATATTTTTGCATCATTGGTGTAACTTCCATCACATCAACCATTTCCCTTTCGTCACTCTGCCTCGCAGTACTGCTCTGCTCTCTTTATTGCATCATCAATGTGTGCACAGAAATTTTCTTCTCCTGCTTTTTCATAAAAGCCGGACTTCTGCATCACCTTAAACGGCTGTTCATTTACATGGGATAAAATCATATGTACACCGTACTCGCGGCATTTGCCCATAAGCTGCTCGAGGTTATGCATCGCCGTTGCATCAATCGCATTCACACTCCGCATGCGGATAATCAGACACTGTGTATTCTCGGAAACATGAATACCAAGAAGCTCCTCATTTGTACGTTCGTACATTCCTCAGTCTGTGAATAAGAGCACAGACACTCTTTTTTAACAGTAATAAACCTTTATTTCTTCTATCAAATTTGACTTCTATTTCTTTCTATATCAGTTCACCAAGGTAATAGAATCCATGGCATTCCTTTAAGTATACCGGTACAATCTTTCCGATCAGGCCGGGATCGCCTTTAAAATGAACAATCGTATTATTGGATAACCGCCCGGTTAAAAGAGAAGCATCCTGTTCGTTCACTTCTTCTACAAGTGCTTCCAGAGTCTGTCCTTCCAGTCTTGCTACGCGCTCCCTTGCGGTATCCTGTACCACCTTAAGCAGCCGGTCAAAATCCTTCTTTACCTGTTCCTCCGGCACCTGATTTTCCATTGCGGCAGCAGGTGTCCCGGTTCTTTTCGAATAAATAAAGGTAAAGGCATTGTCATACTTCACCCTGTTGATGACGTCGATGGTTTCATCCACGTCGGCGCTGGTTTCGCCCGGGAAGCCAACGATAATATCCGTTGTGATCGCCATATCCGGAATTTCCTTCCGGATCCTGTCTACAAGCGCAAGATAACTCTCTTTTGTATATTTACGGTTCATCGCCTTCAGGATCCTCGTGGAACCGGACTGCAATGGCAGATGAAGGTGACGGCAGATCTTCTTTGAATCCCGCATGACTTCAATCAGTTCATCGGATAAGTCCTTCGGATGAGACGTCATGAAACGGATTCTCTGCAGACCTTCAATCTTCTCTACTTCTCTTAAGAGCTGTGCAAAGCTGATCGGATTCTCCAGATTCTTTCCATAGGAATTGACATTCTGACCAAGCAGCATGACTTCTACAACGCCATCTGCTACGAGACTTTCAATTTCACGAAGAATGTCCTTCGGCTCCCGGCTCTTTTCCCTTCCCCGCACATAAGGCACAATACAATAGCTGCAGAAGTTGTCGCAGCCAAACATAATGTTAATGCCGGACTTAAACGGATATTTCCGGTCAACCGGAAGATTTTCCACGATCTGGTCGGTATCCTTCCAGATATCAATGACCATACGGTCTGATTCAAACATCATAACTAAAAGCTCCGGGAATTTATAAATATTGTGGGTTCCGAAAATCAGATCCACAAAGGAATAACTCTTTTTGATCTTCTCAATCACGGAGGGCTCCTGCATCATGCAGCCGCACAGGGCGATCTTCTTATGCGGAGACTTCTTCTTAAGGCTGTTTAAATGTCCAAGTCTTCCATAGACACGCTGATTGGCATTGTCACGGACTGTACAGGTGTTATAAATCACAAAATCCGCATCCTCGTCCTCTATCAGTTCAAATCCGGCACTTTCCAGAATTCCGGCAAGCTTCTCGGAATCTCTGGCGTTCATCTGACAGCCAAAGGTCGTTACACAGCAGGTTGCTTTCCGTCCAAGCTGCTGCGAAAGAGCTTCTACATAGCCTTTTGCTTTTTCGATATAATCCAATTGTCTTTGCTGTTCGTTCACACCTTACCCTCAGACAGGTCTTACACCTGTGCATCTTCTTTCTTTGTCTTTTTTCCTTCCAGAAAGATCTTTCTGGAAATAAAGTTGTATACCATAACCACTCCTGTGGCAATGATCTTACTGATCGGTACAATTAAGCTGTCCGGAATCAGTTCGTTTAAGAACGCCACATTCGCATATAACACATCCTGACACAGATAAATAATCAGTTCATTAATGACAAGTCCAACCGCAGAAAGAATGACAAATATAATGAATTCCTTCCGCTTGTCCATGTCCTTTTTCTCGGTAAAAACATACTTGATACTCAGCAGATAATTAACAATGCAGGAAATGACAAAGCCGAATACTGCTGAAATATAAACCGTGTTCTGTCCAAAAAAATAAGTTGGAATCGTAGTAATTGCAAAGTCAATAATAAAGCAGATCACTCCTACGATTCCAAACTTAATGATTTGTTCTAATAATTTTTTCATGTCCGCCTCCATAAAATGATAACATATCCATCATAATATTTTATCAAATGGAGGACTCGCTTTCAATGTTTAATTTTAATTCTTTCCACATCCACAGCCGGGATTCGAATGTAAGTTTGTATTCTGATAAGTCATAAACGGTCTTACCTGTTCAAAGCACGGCTCCGGATCTATCTGACATCCACAATCTGAAGAAGCTCTCTCTGCATGGCTGCTTTCACAACAGGTCTCCTGCTCCTTCCTGCAATCTCCCTTGGAATTCTCCGGTCTCTCTCTTCTTGGCTGAATCACGCTCTGGGTTCCGCAGCCACAACCACAGGAACTGGTATTGCTGCCTCCACGGCAGGCCTCTCCACAGCACCGGTTCATCGCACACAAAATCAGTAAAATCAGTAAACAGCTGCCATTCATAATATGAATAACTCCTTTTACCACAATGGTTCTACTTCATAGTATGCTTCTGCTTCAGGAATGTTCTTATGTAGGCAAAGGTTTCTTTCTCTCCTTTTTCTGTCAGCATATAAAGGAACCGCTCCAGGATTTCCCTCGTATAGGGATGAAGCGGGGCGTGTTCGCTGCCTTTAAGATAGTACTTCAATGGTGCATCATCAGTATAACTATTCCCACTATAAATCTTACTGGCCGCAATGCGGTCAGCCAGCATCTCCGCGATATAACGATCCGGCATGGGAACCGGTACAATTTCCCCCCGCTTCCCGGTTGCAGTATAATCCAGCCAGTATTCGTAATGATGCCTGTTTCTTCCTTTATGATGAAGCCATGCGCTTGAGTAACCAAGAGCCTCCCGTTCGGCATTGTTCGGGCTCTGTGTTCCCTGATAATATTTCACTCCCACCCAGAATTCCGAGGGACTGTATTTCGATAAATCATGTAAAATTCCCTGCTTATACAGACCAATTTTAAAACAGCCCTGCATCACAAGGATCTTATGGTATGTGATAGTTTTAAAATGCTTCCAGATATTACGGATATTCATGTTACTTACTACTGCTTTCTGTCTGATATACGGCAATGCTCCGGCTTTCGATCACCTGTCCGTTGTCAGCTTCCATTTCCTTCAACGCCTCCCCTCCTGCCTCTTCTTCCGTTGACAGGATCCTTTTCCAGCGAAGAGTCTTAGGAAGCTTCGGAAGTGCCAGCTTATGCGCCTCCCAATGCATATTATATGCAAGATAAAGGAACGGATCGCCCTCATTCGCATACCTTCCACAAAGAAAAATATTCACAAGACGGCTCACAAAGCTTAAATCCGGGCGCCATGCTTCAGCTCCGTGATAGGAAATGTCCGGATAACCACAGCCAAGTGAATCCATGACCTTCAGTTCCTTTTTCATATGAATGATCGGATTCTGCTTCCGGAGCGCAATCATCTTTTGAGTAAAGGAAAGAAGCTCCTGAAACATCTGGGTATTATCTTTCCATTGCAGCCAGAACACTTCATTATCCTGACAATAGGCATTGTTATTTCCAAGCCGGCTGTTGCCAAATTCATCCCCACTGAATAAGAATGGGGTTCCCTGACTGAGCATTAAAAACGCAATGGCATTCTTGATCTGCTTCTTACGCAGCGACAGTACATTTTTCTTACGTGTCGTTCCTTCAACACCACAGTTCCAGCTGTAATTGTAGTCAGTTCCATCGGCATTATTTTCCCCATTGGCCTCATTGTGCTTGCGGTCATAGGAAACCAGATCCATAAGACTGAAGCCGTCATAATCACACACCGCATTCATCACCGCATATTCCTTTGGGTTCCGGCGCTGATAGCGGATAAAGTCATTTACAAGTCCCTCATCACCCTTTAAAAATCTGCGGATATCATTGCGGAAATTTCCGTTGTCCACCGCCACATGCTTAAAGGAATCCTCCTCAAGACAGGACAGATCCTCCTCCGGCAGATAAGGAAGCCACAGCTTGCTTCGTTTTAAAACCGGTTCTTCTAAAAGCATCCGCACCGGAAGATGAAATCCATTGATCCGGAATCCATCCACATGATATTCCATTGTCCAGAATTTCAGAACCTGTACCATAAAGCCCTGAGAAATATCCTCCGGGAAATAAAAATGCATCATCACTTCGATTCCTGCCTTATGCAGTTCCAGGACCATGGTTTTAAAGCTGATTTCCGGGGCTTTCGAACTATAGGATGACTTCGGTGCAAAGTAAAAGCCCTTCTGGAAGCCCCAGCAGTTCAGACGTCCGTCCTGTACTTCCTTCTTCCCTTCCTCTTCCTTCTGTTTTGTTTCCTCCTGTACCCGGTGGTCAGAATACAGAGGCTTGATTTTCGCTTCATCAAATTCGTAACAGGGCATCAGTTCAACCGCCGTAATGCCAAGCTGCTTCAGATAAGGAATTTTCTCCACGATTCCTTCAAACGTTCCGGGATGTGCCACATTCGAGGACTTATGCTTCGTAAAGGCTCTTACATGAATTCCATATAGAATTGTATCTTCAAAGGGAATCTCCGGATTCGTATCCTCTTCCCAGTCAAAGTCCTGCTTTTTCAAAACACCATAGGTCATTCGCTCTTTGGTACTCTTATCTCCAAACTGTTCCAGTCCGGCAACGCCCTGCACATACGGATCCGTATAAACCTCATCCCCATTGTAGAAATTATAGGTCAGCTGATTAAGATCCTCTCCCCGGATCTCCACGCCAAACAGTTCTCCCTTGCGTCCCTTTTCACTCAAAGGAATTCTCTGTTCCTGTTTCTTATCATCATAAAGAAGGATTCCGCTTTCGCAGCCGTTCTTCTTATTGACCAGGGCAAACCGAAAGCCCGAAACGGTTCTCTCGATTCCGGGTTGGTACGGTTTAAAATATGTCACAGCAAGACTACTCATGCTTTTCCTCCTGATTTTAGTTAATCGTTCTATGTCTAGTCTAACACAAATCCCATTCTCTGTGTAAAAAACTTCGCAGAAGACTCTTGCAGATCGTCCAAAAGCCTTGTAGAATAAAGGAAAAACCGAAAGGAGAATTTATATGAGCCAAACATTTGAACAGCCCGAAAGCAACGATGAAGAAATGACTGTCACTTTGGATCTGGAAGACGGATCCTCTGTAGAATGTGCCATTGTAACCATCTTAACCGTAAATAATCAGGATTACATCGTCCTGCTCCCTCTTGATGAGAATGGTGAAAACGAAGATGGAGAAGTCTGGTTCTATCGTTACTCTGAAAACGAGAATGATCCCAATGAAGAACCGGTACTTGATTATATCGATGATGATGACGAATACGAAGCGGTTGCCGATGCATTCGATGAGTTTCTGGACACCCAGGAGTTTGATGAAATCACGGAGCAGTAATTCATCTGCCTATTGCCGCAGTGCGATCCCCGCGGAGCTCCTTGCCTTATAGGAAATTCCGCCGGAATTCCTATAAAACAAGAAACCGCGTCACCTTACGGTTGCGCTCCCTGGTTTCATATAAGAACAATTTTTCACGGGCTCTTGTCACTGCAACGTACAGGAGCCTTCGTTCTTCCTCAATCTGCTTTGCATCAACAACACCCTTCGGTGGAATAATCCCTTCATTCAGATCCGGCAGATATACATGCTGAAATTCCAGACCCTTTGAAGCATGCATGGTCATTACATGGATTCCCTTTCTCTGCTCTGCTATCGGGCTTTTATTTTCCTTTTCCTGACATTGCAGGATAAATTCATCTAACGGTTTCGTCCTTTGGTAAGACACAAACACTTCCTGAATGGTCTGTACCATTTTCTTCTTATCTTCGTATTCCACATAGCTTCTGCTTTTCTTCTTCAGATAAGAATCATATCCGATCTCATTTAGAAACAACCGGATAGCCAGATGCGTCTGCAGACGTCCGGCAAGTGCAAGCTTTGAAAACAGCTTCCGGATCTGTCCCCGCATCTCAACGTTATTCCTGTAATAACACATAAGCTCCTCTTCACTTACAATTTCTGAGACAAGCGCCTTTCTCGTAAGATCCGGTTCCAGCTTATCCATAATGCACATGAAATCCTTCCGGTGTCCTCCCTCATACAGAAACCTTAAGAACGCATACAGATCCTCTGCTATTTCCGATTGAAAGATCCCCTGTTCCTTCTTTACACTTCCGGCAACCGGAAATTGTTTTCCTTTCAAAAGCGCCTCATACTGTCTGGCCTCCAGATTTGTTCTTACAATAATCGCCGTCTGATCCAGACATTCCATCGAATTTCTCCGGATATCCTGCACCAGAAGTTCTTCCTCTTCCCGCCTGGTATTCAGATGCTGAAAAGAGACTTCACCGCCTTTTTTCTTTGGGAGAAATTCTTTTGGGAAACGTTCTTTATTCTGTTCGATAATTTTCCGGCCAAGTGCAACAATCCGTTCCCCACTGCGGTAGTTCGCGGTAAGTTCATAACGCTTCACATCTGTGTACTGCTGAAGAAATCCCCTCATAAATTCCGGTCTCGACCCACGGAATCCATAGATGGACTGGTCATCATCCCCGACCACGAACAGCTCCCTCTGTGGAAGCGCCAGCATCGTAATCAATTCATACTGGGAAGCATTGATGTCCTGAAATTCATCCACCAGAATATGGGTAAAAAGCTGCTGATACCGTTCCAAAACCGCCGGTGATTTCCGAAAAAGTTCATTGCACTTCAAAATCAGATCATCATAATCCAACAGTCTCCGTTCTTCCAGATCACTCTGATACAGGGCAAACAGCTTTTCTGCATCAAATCCAGGCGTCTCCACATCCAGTAATTCCAATGATGTCTTCTCTATACCTCCTGCTTTTCTTGCTGCAAGGGCATTTAAAAGAATTGCTTCCTGATCATGGGTACATAAAGAGGAAAGCCCTTCGTTTTTCAGAATAACCTCCAGGAAATGATACTTCTGCTTATCTGTAATCAATGAAAAATTTCGGAATTGACCTGTGGATCTTAAAATCTGATAACCAAGACTGTGAAATGTTCCAAACCGGACAGGATTTGTGGAAGGATTGGAATCCGCAGATTCCAGATACCGCGTCTGCATCTCTATGGCAGCCGCTTTGGAAAAGGTCACAACAAGAATTTCTTCCGGTGGAATCTTCTTATTGCGAATCAGATATTGAATGTGACTGACAATTGTAAAGGTCTTACCACTTCCCGGACCAGCCAGTACAAGTGCCGGTCCGGAATCGTGGTTGATTGCCTTTAACTGCTTTTCATCAGGAGTTCTCAAGAAGCTCAATTCCCTTCCTGATACGTGCAAGGGACTCTTCTTTACCAAGAAGCTCCATTATTTCCGTTGCGCCTGCCGGAGTCATCTGCTTGCCGGATACTGCGGTACGAACCGGCCAGAGTACATAGCCGTTCTTGTATTCATTCTCAGCCGCAAAGCCGGTCAGAAGCTGATAAAGCGCATCGTTACTGTAATCCTCCTGCTGTTCAAAAACAGGAAGTAATTTGCGAAGCACATCAAGAGAAGTTTCCCTGTTGGTCTTCATCTTCTTATGCTCATACATGGACGGATCGTATTCCGGCAGCGTTTCAAAGAAATCAATGAGATCCGGAATATCCGGGAATACTTCAATTCTCGTTTTTACCATGTCCGCAATTTTGTGAAGATCCATATTCTTCGTAATGGTGCTCTTTAAATACGGCTCTGCCATTTCAAAGAACTTATCATCGTCCATGGCCTTAATGTATTCTCCATTCATCCATTTCAGTTTCATATAGTCAAAAACAGAAGGAGACTTATTAATTCTGTGATAGTCAAATTCCTTAATCAGCTCATCCAGTGAAAAGATCTCGCGGTTGTCTTCCGGACTCCAGCCAAGTAATGCGATATAATTTACAACAGCCTCCGGAAGGAATCCCTGCTCCAACAGATCCTCAAAGGAAGAATGTCCGCTTCTCTTGGAAAGCTTCTTATGATTTTCATCGGTAATCAGTGGCAGATGAATGTATACCGGTGACTCCCAGCCAAACGCATCATACAGACGCTGATACTTCGGTGAGGAAGACAGGTATTCGTTACCACGTACCACATGGGTAATATTCATGGTGTGGTCATCTACTACGTTTGCAAAGTTATAGGTTGGATAACCGTCAGACTTAATCAGAATCATGTCATCAAGTTCCGCATTCTCTACGGTAATATCTCCATACAGTTCATCATGGAATGTGGTCGTTCCTTCGGTTGGAATGTTCTGACGGATGACAAACGGCTTTCCCTCTGCCAGATTCTTCTCGATCTCTTCCTTGCTCAAATGCAGACAGTGTTTATCATAAATCATGATTTCCTTGCCCTCTACGACCTCGGTCTTTAAGGTAGAAAGACGTTCCTTGTCACAGAAACAGTAATACGCTTCTCCCTTATCGATGAGCTCTTTGGCATACTTCATATAAATGCCGGTCTTCATACGCTCACTCTGTACATAAGGACCATAGCCTCCATCCTTGTCCGGACCTTCATCATGGCTGAGTCCCGCCTTTGCAAGCGTATCATAAATGATATCGACTGCACCCT
>ERZ827524.2374-NODE-2374-length-13681-cov-2.894100_pt1 | contig 13681 bp, 6 predicted proteins | sample MGYA00519702_ERZ827524 | MGnify/ENA primary metagenome ERZ827524 (study PRJEB31778, sample SAMEA3449341) | human gut metagenome | biome: human gut; feature: human-associated habitat; material: faeces | place: United Kingdom | collected 2010/2012 ...
GTTTGAGGAACTTGTGGACATCTATAAAGAGCAGGTGCGTGCGATCTTAAAGGCAGGCGTGGATCTGTTTGTGGTGGAAACAATGATGAGTCTTCAGGAGTCGCGTGCAGCAGTGCTTGCGATCCGGGAGACCTGTGATCTGCCGGTGATGGTGAGCCTGACGTTCAATGAGGACGGAAGAACGCTTTACGGAACAGACCCTGCAACTGCAGTGGTCGTTATGCAGAGCCTTGGCGCGGATGCGGTCGGACTGAACTGTTCCACAGGGCCGGAGGAAATGCTTGCTCCGGTAAAGGAAATGGTTGCTTATGCAAATATCCCGGTTCTTGCGAAGCCAAATGCCGGTCTGCCGGAGCTGGTGGACGGAGTGACGGTTTATAACACGACGCCGGAGGAATTTGCGGCAGTCGGAAAAAAACTGGTTGAAGAGGGAGCTGCGATTGTGGGTGGCTGCTGCGGTACGACACCTGCGCATATCAAAGCATTGAGTGATGCGGTGCGAGAGATTCCGGTGCGCGAGATCTCTGATAAAAGAAGACGGATTTTAACCTCAGAGCGAAAAAGCGTGGAGATCGATCTGGATGGCCCGTTTCTGGTTGTGGGCGAACGGATCAATCCGACCGGAAAGTCGAAGTTTAAACAGGCACTCCGTGATCAGAATATGGAATATATTCTCGAAGAGGGCGTGAAGCAGGCAGATTCCGGGGCACATATTCTGGATGTGAATGTCGGACTTCCGGAAATCGATGAGGTGGCCATGATGAAGCGGACCGTTTATGAATTACAGAGTATTCTGCCGCTTCCGTTACAGATTGATACCACGAACGTGGAGGCCATGGAACAGGCTCTGCGGATCTATAATGGAAAACCGATGATCAATTCCGTAAACGGAAAAGAAGAGGTAATGCGGGCGATTTTTCCATTGGTACAGAAGTATGGTGGAACTGTTGTCGGACTGACATTGGATGAAGATGGCATTCCAAATACCTCCGAAGGGAGACTTGCCATCGCAGAGAAGATTTACCGTACGGCCGAGGAATATGGAATCAAGCGGAAGGACATCGTTATTGATGCCCTTACCATGACGATGAGTACGGATGATTCTTCAGCCAAAACAACCCTGGATGCCGTACGAGGCATTAAGGCACAGGGAGGCAGAACCGTCCTTGGTGTTTCGAATATTTCCTTCGGACTTCCACAGCGTGAAATCATTAATGCCGCCTTTTTCTCAATGGCGATGGATGCCGGATTGTCTGCCGGAATCATTAATCCGAATGCAGCCCTGATGCGTCAGGCGTATGATACCTATTGTGTTCTTGGCGGCTTTGACAGCCAGTGCAGGGATTATATTGAGAAGTATGCAGCCATGCAGATTAAGGTTGTAAGTGATGTGGCAGGTGGCACAGGCACAGGTGTTGCAGCAGGTGCTGCCGCAACGGCAGAAAAAGGCATCATCAGCCTGAAGGACTGCATCGTCAAGGGCTTAAAGGAGCCGGCATTCCGGGCAACGAAGGAGCTGCTTGAGGATGACGGAACCGGTAGGCCAAAGAAGGGAACCATGGAAATCATCAATGAAGATCTGGTTCCGGCACTGGACCTTGTCGGACAGGGCTTTGAAAAGGGAACGATGTTCCTGCCGCAGCTATTGATGAGTGCAGAGGCAGCAAAGGCCGGATTCGAAGCCATTAAGGAATATGTTGCGAGCCAGGGTGTGGCGCAGGAGAAGAAAGGAACGATCGTCATTGCAACCGTGAAGGGTGATATTCACGATATTGGTAAGAACATTGTAAAGGTTCTGTTGGAAAACTACGGTTATGATGTGATTGACCTTGGAAAGGATGTGCCTCCGGAAACTGTCGTGGAAGCAGTGAAAGAAAGTCATGCACCGTTAGTCGGATTGAGTGCATTAATGACCACAACCGTAGAAAGCATGGAAGAGACGATCAGACAGCTTCGCAGGGAAGTACCGGAATGCAGGATAATGGTCGGAGGTGCGGTACTGACACAGGAATATGCGGATATGATCGGTGCCGATTTCTATGGAAAGGATGCCATGCAGTCCGTGTATTATGCAGAGAGGTTATTTGCAGAATTAAATGTTTAAAAATAAATGAGGTGTTTACAGATGAAAAGATGGGCGAGAGCATTATATCAGCCGGGAATTCCACTCGGACAGGATGGGAAACGTGTTACGGGAAGTAAGGAACATATTGCACTTTCTAAAGAAGCAGCAAAGGAAGGCATGGTTCTTGTGAAGAATGAAAATAAGGTTCTTCCACTTGCAAAAGGAACCAGGGTTGCGTTATTCGGGAAGGGAACCTTCGATTATGTAAAAGGAGGTGGTGGAAGCGGTGATGTTACCTGTGAGTATATACGGACGTTGTATGATGGATTAAAGAGTAAGGCTGACAAAGTGAGCATATTTGAAGAACTTTGCGACTTTTACCGTGAGGATATCAAAAAACAGTATCAGAATGGAGCAGTGCCGGGAATGACCATAGAGCCTCAGATCCCCGGAGAGCTTATAAAGAAAGCAGAATCCTATACCGATACGGCAATTATCAGTATCTGTCGCTTCTCGGGAGAAGGCTGGGACAGGACAGCATATATTGATCCGGAGAATAAGGCAATCTGTGATTCTGAGGTCGAAATGACCAAAAGGGCTGCCGGCATTTTTTCAAACGGAGATTTCTGTCTGTCGGATGGGGAACAGCAGATGGTTGATCTTGTAAAGGAGCATTTTGATAAGGTCATTGTCGTGATGAATGTAGGGGGTATGGTAGATACCTCCTGGTTTGCAGAGGATGACCTCATTTCTTCCGTATTGTTTGCTTTTCAGGGCGGCATGGAAGGAGGAACTGCAGCAGCGGAACTTCTGTTAGGAGAAGGGAATCCCTCCGGCAAGCTTTCTGATACCCTTGCCAAATCTTTGCAGGATTATCCCTCCTCGGAGAGCTTCCATGAATCCAGGGATTATGTGGATTATGTGGAGGATATTTATGTCGGTTATCGTTACTTTGAAACCATTCCGGGTGCACGGGAAAAGGTAAATTATCCATTTGGTTTCGGACTTTCTTATACGACCTTTGAGGTGAAGCCATTGGAAGCAGGAGAGAACCATGGTAATATTCAGGTCCGGGTTCAGGTAACGAATACCGGAAGCTGTGCCGGAAAAGAAGTGGTTCAGATATATGTCGGCAAACCGCAGGGAAAGTTGGGTAAACCGGATAAGGAGCTTGTTGCATTTGAAAAGACACGACTTCTTCAGACGGGAGAATCACAGCTCTTACTGTTACAGAGGAAGGGCAGGGATATGGCATCTTTTGACGACCTTGGTAAGGTTAGGAAGGCTGCTTATGTTCTGGAAAAAGGCACTTATGTCATTTATGCCGGAACTTCAGTACGGGATGTAGAGAAGCTTTCTTATAGCTATGTGCTGGAGGAAGATGTCATTACGGAACAACTGACAACGAAGCTGGCACCGACTTCCCTTAAGAAAAGAATGTTGGCAGATGGCACCTTTGAAGAACTTCCTTTGATGCAGGCCAATGATCCGAACGCATCTGAAATCGGCAAATTAAAAGATGAACAGACCGATGGATTTACACCGGAAGGAAAACTGGTAGAAAGCTATGTGCTCTGGCGTGGAATGCATCGAAGCGGAGAGCATGATTTTACAGAGGTCGCAGATGGAACCATTACCATGGAAGAATTCCTGGCGCAGCTTTCTGTGGAAGAACTGGCCTATCTTCTTGGCGGACAGCCGAATACCGGAGTTGCCAATACCTTTGGCTTTGGTAATTTCCCGGAATATGAAATCCCTGATATCATGACAGCCGATGGGCCGGCCGGCTTACGGATTGCTCCGGAAGCAGGTGTCAATACAACAGCGTTTCCGTGCGCTACCTTACTTGCCTGCACATGGAATCCGGAGATTGTGGAACGGATTGGTGAAGCTGGAGGTGCTGAAGTAAAGGAGAACAATATATCGGTCTGGCTGACGCCGGCGATTAATATTCACCGGAGTCCGTTGTGTGGACGTAATTTTGAATATTATTCTGAGGATCCGCTTCTGACAGCAGAGCTTGCAGGAGCTATGGTGAAAGGAATCCAGTCGAATCACATAGGTGCGGCCTTAAAACATTTTGCATGTAATAATAAAGAGACAAATCGTAAGAACTGTGATTCACGGGTATCGGAGCGTGCAGCACGGGAAATCTATCTGAAGGCTTTTGAAAGGATTGTGAAGGAACAGAAGCCGTGGGCAGTCATGTCTTCTTATAATATCATGAACGGACACCGGACATCGGAATATAAGGAACTGTTAACCGGAGTTCTCCGTGAGGAATGGGGATTTAGTGGTATGGTAACAACCGATTGGTGGACCTGTGGAGAGCATTACAAGGAAACACATGCCGGAAACGATCTGAAAATGCCACGTGGATTTGCAGACCGTCTTATGGAGGCTGTCCGACAGGGATGCCTTACACGTGAAGAAATGGAAACAAGTGTAGGTCGAATTCTTAAGACGATTCTTAAGGTGGATTAGGAATATTTGAAATTAAGAATTTAATTGAAAATCCCCTGTTAGAAGTTGATCTGACAGGGGATTTCCATGTGGATGGACAGATATTTATAAAGCAAGGAACACGGCGGTTCCACCATCGACTGCAAGGTTCTCTCCTGTTACAGAAGCATTTCCACCGACAGTATAAAGGATCTCTCCCTTTACATCCGGAACAACCACGTTACGGTCTGCAGGATGAATGATCACCAGAATCCTTTCTTTGTCACAGGTACGCTCGTAAATGAGCGGATCACCGTCGGAGAGGAAGCGGATCGCTGCCATACTCTGCAGGGCAGGGTGAGCCATACGGAAGGCAATGAGACGCTTTACCTCACTGTAAAGGGAGGTGTCATCAGCCATTTCTTTTTCTGCATTCGGGCGGTTACGGTCAGGGTCCACAGGAACATACAGCTTTTCAGAGGGAGCGGAAGAAAAGCCAGCATTTGCGGAAGTGTTCCACTGCATCGGGGAACGGGAACCGGTACGGTTATAGCCGCCTTCTACAGAGGTCAGGTTTTCTACATACCGCATACCGATTTCATCCCCGTAATAGATGAACGGAGCACCGGGCATGGAAAGAAGGAAGGCAAAGGCAATTTTCATTTCTTCGGGATCGAGGGTACGGGCCAGACGATCCATGTCATGATTGCCGGACGGGATACAGATCAGTCCCCGGCCATTTGTCTTTGCATAGTTTTCACAGTACTTTGCAACAAATTCCTTTGCACTTCCTTTTCCACGGCGGGAAAAATAGGGTTCATCGCAGCGGAACAGATCATTGTAATGCGAGGGTCCGAAGTGAAGCAGGAAGTCCATATGAAAACCACCGATGAGGCTCTTATCCGGTTCACCCCATTCACTGACCATGGCTGCAGCCGGGAATTCTTCGTCTAAAAATTCACGGATGTCCTGCCAGAGCGCAATGGTTCCTTTTCCGTCTATGTCATTCTTTACAAGGGAGCCTGCCATATCGACACGGAAGCCATCACAGCCTAAGGAAAGCCAGAAGCGCATGATATTCTTTAATTCCTCGCGGGTAGCCATGGGACCTTCCGCATCCATGGGCTGCTGCCACTTTTTCGAAGGATCCGGCTGGTAGAAGCCGTAGTTTAAGGCAGGCTGATGGGAGAAGAAGTTTACCACACAGGAACCGTCGCGATCGGAGATGCCGCGGATGGTTGCCATATTTTCCGGGGATTCCCAGGCACTGTCTGTCCAGACATAGCGGTCGGTGTATTGATTCTTATCGGCCTTCATGGATTCTTTAAACCATTTGCAGGTAACCGCCGTGTGCCCCGGAACGAGGTCAAGAAGGACATGCATCTGTCTTTTGTGTGCTTCTTCAAATAAATGGACGAGATCCTCATTGGTTCCGTAACGGGGAGCTACGGTGTAATAATCCTCCACGTCATATCCGGCATCGCCGAAGGGGGAGAGAAAGCAGGGATTCAGCCAAAGGGCGGTACATCCCAGTTCCTTAATATAGTCCAGCTTTTCGATAATTCCGTTAAAATCACCGATACCGTCAGCATTGGTATCACGGAAGGACTGGGGATAAATTTCATAGAATACGGCATTGTCAAGCCATTCCGGTTGTTTTCTTTCTGTGCTCATAGATAACCTCCATTGTTCAGGATCTAAAATTTTTATTAAATCTGTGGTAAGGGAATTGATTTTCCCTGTCTATAACGATACAATACTATCTTAAATAGGATTATTCTACTATAATTCTATGAAAAAATAGTACAATTCTATGTTTTTCGGGAAGGAGCAGGAAAAGTGGCAGAAAATCAGGAACTGTTTGAGTCAAATGCACACGAAAAGCGCAGGCACAGCTCCTATCTTGTGCCATACAGCTATTATGAAAGCCGGATCCCGGATTACTTTCCGTTCGTGCCGCTTCACTGGCATAGGGAGTGGGAGCTGAATTATGTGACGGACGGAGAAGGAATTATGAGAATCGGCGACCGGGAAGCAGAGGTTCATCCGGGGGATATTCTGCTGATCCAGCCGGAGGTGCTTCATGCCATTGAGGCGGACGGATGCCTTTGTTATGATACGGTGGTATTCAGTACCGAAATGCTTGGAAGCAGTGAGGACCGGTGTTATACCGAGATGATTTTTCCTCTCTGCAGGGGAACAGCAAGGCTGCTTCCCGTTCATACAGACAATCCCTGTTACCTGCAGTTAAAGGAATGTGCAGAGCATGTTATTTTCTGCGCGAAGGAGAACCGGGCACAGACTGACCTTCTGATGAAGGGAGAGCTGTTAAAGCTATTATGGTATACGGAACAGTCCGGATCGGTAATTTGCCGGCAGGAAACAGATTCCTGGGAAGAGATCCGGACCGTGCTTGACTATATGGCAGAGCATTATGAGGATGCCATTACCATAGAGCTGTTGGCCAGACAGGTTCATTTAAGTGAAAGCTATTTCATGCAGAGGTTCCGGGAGATCTCGGGAATGGGAGCGATTGAGTATCTGAACCGCCTGAGGATTCAGAAGGCCTGTGAGAAGATTCTTGGGGGTGCAGCAGTTGCGGATGCCGCCTACCAGTGCGGATTTAAGAATTTATCCAATTTTAACAGGAAATTTAAAGTTATTACAGGGTGTACGCCCAGACAATATAAAAAGCAAAAGCGAGGATAGTGTATGAAAAAAGTTGAAAAACCAAAGAAGCCGTTAGTGTTTTATTACCTTGTGGCAATGGTGGTGCTGATTCTGCTCAATACCTTCCTGTTTCCACTGCTGATCAGGAGAAACCAGATTACGGAAGTGGACTACGGAACGTTCCTTAACATGGTAGAAAGTAAGGAAGTGTCCAGGGTAGAGTTAAACGGCGATTCCATTTATTTTGTGGATACTGATAAGGAAGAGCCGAAGTACTACGCAACCACAACGTTTGATGATCCGGAGCTTGTAAACCGTCTGGAGGATGCAGGCTGTGAATTTGGACGTGTTGCGGAAAAGGAAATGAATCCGATCCTGAATTTCCTGTTGGTATGGATTGTTCCGATCCTGATTTTCTGGGGACTTGGTCAACTGCTCAGCAATTATATGATGAAAAAGATGGGTGGCGGCGGAGAAGGAAATCCATTTATGTCCTTCGGGAAAAGCAATGCCAAGGTCTATGTGGAATCTACAACCGGAATAACCTTCAATGATGTGGCGGGTGAAGATGAAGCCAAGGAGCTCTTAACCGAAATTGTAGATTTCCTGCACAATCCGGCAAAGTATCAGGAAATCGGTGCGGTATGTCCGAAGGGTGCACTTCTTGTAGGACCTCCCGGAACCGGTAAAACCTTACTGGCAAAGGCCGTTGCAGGCGAAGCCAGTGTACCGTTCTTTTCGATTTCCGGTTCGGAATTTGTGGAGATGTTTGTCGGTATGGGTGCTTCCAAGGTACGTGACCTGTTCCGGCAGGCGAATGAAAAGGCACCATGTATTGTGTTTATTGATGAAATTGATACCATTGGTAAAAAGCGTGACAGCGGCGGCTATGGAGGTAATGATGAACGGGAGCAGACCCTGAACCAGTTATTAACGGAAATGGATGGTTTTGATGCTTCAAAGGGTGTTGTGATTCTGGCGGCAACGAACCGGCCGGACAGTCTGGATCCGGCGTTGCTCCGTCCCGGACGTTTTGACCGCAGAATCCCTGTAGAGCTTCCGGATTTAAAAGGAAGGGAAGAAATTCTGAAGGTACATGCCCGTAAGGTTAAGCTTTCGGATCAGGTAGATTTTAATGCCATTGCAAGAGCCGCTTCCGGAGCGTCGGGGGCAGAGCTTGCCAATATGGTCAATGAAGCCGCGCTCCGTGCAGTCCGTGAGAACCGTAAGTTCGTTACCCAGGCAGATCTTGAAGAGAGTATTGAAACGGTCATTGCCGGTTATCAGAAGAAAAATAAGGTCTTGTCCACGAAGGAACGTCTCATTGTATCCTATCATGAGATCGGACATGCACTTGTGGCCGCATTGCAGACACAATCCGCACCTGTTACCAAGATTACGATTATTCCCCGTACCTCAGGAGCACTCGGTTATACCATGCAGGTAGATTCCGAGGAGCGTAACCTGATGACGAAGGAAGAGCTTACCAATAAGATTGCAACCCTTACAGGCGGCAGATGTGCCGAAGAACTGATTTTCCATTCCATTACCACAGGAGCCTCCAATGATATTGAGCAGGCAACGAAGCTTGCAAGGGCAATGATTACCCGGTATGGCATGAGTGAAAAATTCGGAATGGTTGCCTTTGAAACCCGGAACAATGCGTATCTTAACGAAGATGCTACCTTAAGCTGTTCGCCGCAGAAGGCAGCAGAGATTGACGATATGGTGATTTCTCTTGTAAAGCAGGGCTACAGCACAGCCATGGAGCTTCTAAGCGCCCATCAGGATAAGCTTCATGAGCTTGCGAAATACCTGTATGAAAAGGAAACGATTACAGGCGAAGAGTTCATGGAAATCTTAAATCAGACCAAATAGTATGAATTTTTGCATCCTGTGTATGACAATTGGTATAATTTTTTGCATCAGACAGGTAAACTGAATGGTATGGAAGAACAGACTTATATATGGGGAAGCAATGATGAAATTATTGGATCTTGTAATTGTAGATGATGAACCGATTTTATTAAAGGGTCTGTTAAAGACTTATGAATGGGATCAGATGGGATTCCAGGTGGTTGGTACAGCATTAAGCGGAGAGCAGGCAATTGAAGTGATCCGTGAGAAGAAACCGGATGTGGTGCTGACCGATATCCGGATGAAACAGATGACCGGATTACAGATGATGGATACGATACAGCAGACAGGCCAGGAGTGCCTGTTTGTTGTATTAAGTGCGTATCGGGATTTTGAGTATGCAAAGGAAGCATGCGATCTCGGTGCGTTTGCTTATCTGTTAAAGCCGATTGAGGATGACAGGCTGCAGGAAACCATGCAGAATGCGTACCGGTCCTGTATGGAAAAGCAGAAAAAAGAAGAGCGCATGGAAAGCTGGGAGAAGCTGGTAATGAAGGATGCGACAAGCTTCCTGCAGGTCATTGTGCAGAAGTATCTGTTTAATCAGATTTCCTTTGATAAGCTGACCGAGGTTTTTGAGACCGTGGATCAGCCATTACAAAAGGAAGAGCGTTTTATTGCTGTGAATACGGATATTGATCTAGCATACAAAATCACGAATACATTGGAATATGAAGCAGCGCGGTTTGCCCTGAAGTCCTTTCTGGAACAAAAGCTGCGGGAGAGGTTTGCTTATTTATGCCTGCAGGGGGCAGGGAGAGACGCTGCTCTTTCTGGTCCGCACGAAAGAAAATGCCACAGTACTTGCAGTGAAGCATCTTTTGGAGGAAGCAAAGGGAGAATTGAAGAGTCCTATCATTGCTTCCATATCCAAGCCCTATAAGGGACTTCCCGGAATCCGGAAAAGCTACGAAGAAGCCAGCGAGCTGTTTACTATGGCAAGTGAAGCCGGTTCCGGTTCATTTACCGTTTATATGGAAAGTGCCTCGCAATATGCTAAGGATACATCGGCACCGGAAGAGCAGCAGATTGGAAGTGCGCTTCGCAGGAATGATGAAAATGGACTGAAGGAGGCTTTTGTACACTTCCTTTACACGCTTCCAGCACAGGAGGAGACACAGCGCCAGAGACTTCATACGGTCATGCTTGATGCTGAGGTTTTCCTGGAAGAGACTTATGGAATGTCGGAGGAATTAAAAAAGCAGTTCCAGAATTATTATTCCAATATGCAGAACTTAAGTGCATCGAAGGAAGTGGATGTGAGCTATAAGATTCTGTGCCGGGCAATTGAAGAACGAAAGAATTATGCCGCCAGTCATGAGGTTGGAGGAAACCGGGAATATATGACAGAAGCCCTGGCCTATATTGACGAGCATCTGCAGGAGGAGGATCTTTCGATTGTAGCGGTCGCCATGCATGTGTACCTGAATCCCGTTTATTTTGGAAGGGTATTTAAAGAAAGCCAGCAGATGTCCTTTAAAAAATATCTGTTACAGTGCCGGATGGAAAAGGCCAAGAAGCTTTTGCAGAACGGGAATGAAAGTATCGGAAGCATTTGTGAACAGATCGGTATCAGCAATCCATCTTACTTTTCCCATCTGTTTAAGGAATATACCGGGAAGCTTCCCACCGAATATAAGAAGGAATGGTAGCCGTTTAGAAGGGATATAAGAATTTATCATATGAAAATCAGAAAAGCAACCTCCGGAATTCAAAGAAAATATCTGAAATATACAATCGGACTTCTTCTGCTTGCGCTGTTTTTGTCAAGCATGGGAGTCTGGTTTTATATGCGTAATATTATGATGGGAATCGTTACGGATAAATATACCTTTATGACGGAAAAGACCGGGATTTCACTTGATAACCTGTATCAGAAGACCGAAAAGGTGACAGAAGAATGCATTTTAAATGATCAGGTGCAGCAGAGTCTTAAGGCAAAGCCTATGGAAGAGGTAGACCGGAATTCTTTAAGTAAATATTTTGCCTATATTGACCTCGATCATGTTTCAGAATACTGTTATGTGGATAATAAGAAAAATCTTTATACCCGGTCCTATTCTAAGATTCCCTATCAGTATTTTGCTGACAGCCTTCTGGTGCAGCAGCTTGGCAGTTCCTATGCCGATACCAGGTGGTTTGTTATGAAGGACTATCTGTTTGGGACAGGTGAAGAAGCACTGTTTGTCGGACGCAAGGTACACAGCCTGAATTATGCACATGAGCCTGGATATTTGTTTTTTAAGATGAATCCGGAGTTTTTGCAGAGTCTGCTGCTTGAAGAAGATACGCTCACACAGGAGGCAGCAATCGGAATTATGGATCCACAGGGAAGAATCTGTGCGTACTGGTATCCCGAAGGTTTTACGTTATCCCCGGAGCAGGAAGCTGTTCTGGCTGATTATGCGCAGACACAAGGGTATGGATCTTTAGTTGAAAATGAGAAAATAAGCGGAGGCATATTATCTGTTTATAAACAGGAGGAGTGTGGATTTTCGGTATTTACACTTGTTCCTGAGAGGGTACTTGGTAAGGAAATTACCAAGGTATTCTGGGTGCTGCTTGTCATCTACCTGTTAGTTATTGCGATTGCCGTAGTATTAAGTATTTATTTTTCCAATAAATTTACGAAGCCCATTAAGGAACTGAACCGGGCCATGACAGAATTTAACGGAGAGGATTTCAGTAAGCTGGTCCATCTGAATACGAAAACAGAGCTTGACCAGATCGGGAATGCCTATAATGAGATGCTTTCCAATATCAAAGAGCTGCTGGATGAGATCAGGACACAGCAGAAGGAGCTGCGCACCAGTGAATTAAATATGCTGATCGGCCAGATTAATCCGCATTTCTTATATAATACGCTGGACACGATTTATATGCTGGCGAGAATTAATAAAGAAGAGACCACGATGAATATGATTCAGGCTCTGTCTAAATATCTGAGGCTTTCGTTAAGTAAGGGAAGTGAAATTGTTACGGTGGAAGATGAACTTGAAAATGTGAAGAGTTATCTGCAGATCCGGCAGATCCGTAATGAAAATCTGTTTACCTATACGATAGACTGTGAAGTGGATCCGGAAGAAACCTGGGTGTTAAAGCTGATTTTACAGCCACTTGTGGAAAATTCGATTAAATATGGCTTCTGTGAAATCTATGAGGGCGGTCAGATCCGGATTCATGTGTATAAGCAGGATGGCAGGCTGATTCTTACCGTTTATAACAGCGGGATACCTATTGCGGAGGAAATGGCAGAAAAGATCAATGCATTAAACGGCAGGCCCCTTTCGGAAGCCAGAAAGCTTTTTCCCAAGAATGCGAAAAACGGCTATGGAGTGAGCAATGTACTGACAAGACTTAGGCTGAAATATGGAGAAGAGGTCCTGTTTACTTACCGGGCAGAGCAGGATGGAACAACCTGTACGATCGAAATCCCGGGGGAAGGGGAACAGCATGAAGAGAATTTATAGAAAATGCAGGAAAGGCATGACGTTCTTTCTTCTTATGATGCTGTGTGGCATGGCAGTTTCTGGATGTGCAGGAGCGGAGAGTGAAAATACGGTTAAGGAAGAGAGCAGCGTGATTTCCATTCCGATTATTTTTACGGTGGATCCGACCACGGGAAAGAAGAACAATCAGGAGCTTGCCGATGCGTTTAATAAAGCCTATGCAGGAAAGTATTACCTGGATGTGGAATGGGTACTTGAAACGGAGGAGGAATACCGGCAGAATCTCAGAAGAATGAATGTAACGGACAGTCTGCCTGCAGTTATTTATGATGTATGTACGATTCCTTCCTTTTATATGATGATGGTGGAAGAAGGAAGACTTGAGGATCTGAGTCCTTATCTGGAAGAGGACCTTTCCTGGAAGACGAATATTGAACCGTTTGTGCTGCAGGGAAGTACCTATGCAGATGGAGAGGTATATTTAGGACCGATCAGCACATCGGCATTTACCTGTGCCGGAATATTCTGGAATGAAGATTTGTTTGCACAGGCGGGGATTGACCGCTTTCCGGAAACCTGGGAGGAATTCTGGGAATGCTGCGATACCTTAAAGGAGCATGGAATTACGCCGCTTGCCCTGCATACGGAGGGAACCGGATGGGCACCGATGCTGATTGCCACGGCAGCCCTTGCGGAAAGTAAAGAAGGGGCAGAGTTCATGAGACAGATGCTTCCGGAAAGCTATGATAATGAAAGCGGTCTGTATCTGGGAGAGGTGCTGCAGAAGCTGTTTTCTTATACAACAGACGATGCTCTCCATACGGACTATGATGTGGCGTATTCCAATTTCTTTTCAGATAAGGCGGCTATGATTCCGAATGGTTACTGGCTGATTGACCAGATCCCGGAAAACAGAGGGGATGAGATACGGTTTTCTTCTTTTCCGGAGCATACACTGGTGGCATCCCCGGAAACCTTTGGCTGGGCGGTTGTTTCCAGCTACCCGGATGAAGTTAAAGCGGCGGCAGTGGAATTTTTGAAGTTCCGGACAGAATATAATAAGAATGAAAAAGAAACTCTCTTTAACCAGGATCTGACAGACAAGCCACAGGTATTAAAGGATTATCTGAAAGCATTT
>ERZ827524.2380-NODE-2380-length-13634-cov-8.767951_pt1 | contig 13634 bp, 9 predicted proteins | sample MGYA00519702_ERZ827524 | MGnify/ENA primary metagenome ERZ827524 (study PRJEB31778, sample SAMEA3449341) | human gut metagenome | biome: human gut; feature: human-associated habitat; material: faeces | place: United Kingdom | collected 2010/2012 ...
GTGTCAATGTCTCAAACTATCGGAATCCGTCGCTTCACATCTGGACACGGGTCGGTGATGAGCTTTTTGAGGACACCAAGTTCCAAATAGACTATGATGTGGCCCAAAGACATTTCAACGGTCAGACCACGGACGAGGAGTTTGTCAATGCTGTGTTCGAACCGCAGGAGCAGGTAAGCGGTAAGCAGGCGGAACTATTGGGTGCTGCGTTTACCCTTGCAGCCGGAGGTCCGGCACAGCCCCATGTCGGCACTGGTGCTGGCAGTTCGTCTTCCGACCTTCCGTGGGGTGAACAGAAAAACAGGTCAAAACGAAGTAAATAACAGCAAAGAGGCTGTCGCAAACTATTCTATATTGATGCAGCCTCTTTGCCTTTCCATATGTTCTCTATATCAATTGTTTCATTTGCTGGACGAAATCCGGCTTCTATCTTGCCTATTTGTACAACAAGTGGCATTTCAGCAAGTTGACCTGCAATTACACAAACCCCAGTTGATAAAATCGGCAATGATTCAACTGAAACTTTATCTAGATATGAAATTGTATTGTTCACTTGTTGTATGTCCTTTTCATTAACAAGCCGATGTATAAAATAATTATGCAATTGCGATATTATGGTAGAAGAAATATCCGACGGACGTTGGCTGGCAATAGTCATGAATACTCCGAATTTTCGACCCTCTTTAATAATCTCTTCAAAAACCTCTAGTCTATAATCTTTCCACTCTTCACTTTCACGTGTTGATTGATAAGACAATATATTATGCGCTTCATCTACTATTAAATTTAAATATTTTTGAGCCTTCCCCGCTTTTTTATGTTCATTATATAGTTTATTAGTCAACAATAATGGAATACGTTTCTTTGTGTCAGTATTTACATCGCTTAAATCAATAATTACAACATTAGAATCGCCCCAAAAATCACCCATGTCTTTTGAAGAATTAAATATGCGAGAAATGTCTGATTCTGATTGACGAAGTTTATGAATTGCAGGAGCAATGTGTTCATTTAATGCTCTGTTTGCTAACACATCATATATCATTCGCATATACATTATACATATAAAGTTATGAATAAAACTTTCTGTAAACCCAAATTGATCTACATGCATGTATATACTTCGCGTTTCTATTTGATCCGGATGGTCTTGCAAATTGATAAATTGGTTATTTGAATCATAAAAAAAATAACAACTACTATTGTTGTGATAATGAAAATCCGTTTTTAATCCAATATCTACCCCATCATCATCGTATTTGGGAGGAAGTATCTCTGCCACATAATCAAGGAGTAATTCACTTTTGACCTTATCAGACATTATCAATATATCCTTGATTTGCTTTTTCAAAAAATTCCGAAATTTGTTTTCGTCCTTATCAATCTTCTTATACAAATCAATACTTCTCGCAATGAAAGGTCGTTGCGTCTTTTCGGTTGCATTAGAGAATATACTCAATAGATTAATATCCAAGAAATCATCATCTGCTAAAGGGATTTTATCTCCATTATCTTTTCTTGTGTTCAATTTATATACTTTTTTGTCAGAATCCGAGATAATACTATTATGGGAAGAATACTCTCCATTAAAATCAAAGAATAAAAATTGAGCATTCTCTTTAAATGCGCTATTTCCAGAATAATGAGTAAAAAGCTGTCTATAAATTTTAGCCAATGTATATGACTTGCCTGAGCCTGTATTGCCGAATATTCCGATATGACTGGAAAAAAGTTTCCCAATTCCAAGATTTACAGGAACAAGTGAATCATTTGCAAGATGACCTACCTCAATAGTTTCTTTGCCGGAGCCAGCGAATGTATGAATAAGATTAAATTCTTCATTTGTTAAAAGATGGCATTCGTTGTCTATTAATGGCAATTCATTAACTCCACGACGGAAAATTTGGTTGTCAATAAAGCCAATTAACTTGACAATCAATATCCTATTTATGGAATCTTCCGCTGAAATCAATACTTTATCTTCCTGTTTACTCTCATCAATATATTCTGATTCTACTTTTCCAATAATCGGAGTGTAGCCTTTGAGAATTTTTACATAGCTTCCTACAGAAACATTTTTTATCAGTGTTCCTTTGTAAATCAGATGGGAAGAATTTTTATTGTGATCTACACGAATCTTGACCTCACGCCCATTTACAGAATATACTACTCCAACTCTAAATACTGAGTTATGTATCCCTATATGTTTGTTATTCATAACTTGCGTGGATTGTTTTATTGATATATTCGAAAATCTTATTAATTGCGTTCATATCTAAATGCTCAATATCACAGACTATGTCATTATAGTCATCATCCACATTCAATTCTCTCATTTTGGTTGGCGTAATGATAAGAATATTGTTATTGACACAAGTAGAATCAATGCCTATATTCTTTTTTAATGACTTCTCTTCTTCATCACAATACGCAAAAATAATCACTTTTAAAGTTGGATTATTTTCTGCCGAACGTCTTGTAAGTGTTGCAATATGTTCATCAGCAAATGAAAAGCCTACAACAAAAAGGACTGAATTCTCTTTTTCCAACGCATTGGAATATAATCGCATTAATTCGTAGAAATGATAATCAAGTACCGTTTCTGCAAATTTTCTTTTTGTCGGATTGATTATTATAAATTTTTTATACGCAGTGATGAAATTATCATATTCGGAAGCATCATATGATAATTCAAGTCCTTCTGCATCTTCTATAATTTGTTCATATGTTTTTTCTGTTTTTCTTTTTTCCGACTCAATAAACAGATTGACAAATTTATCATCTCCCAATTTTTTTATTTCATCATCTACACAACAGTACCAAAAACGTTCATGCACTATATGATTATCCCGATCACTCCAATTGATAGAACCATGTATTTTAAGCAAATTAAATACTGGGACTTCAGAAGTATGCTGAAAATGTATACTTGTCTGCATTATAGATTTCATAAAATTGGCTTCGTCATAGATTGGATCAATACTTCCTCTAAAACCATCATTCAACTCTACACCCAATCCACTTGCAGCATCTTCAATCATTAAATCGATGTTTGTCGTAAATATATTTAATTGTTTATTGAGAATGCGAGAATGTCTTTTGTTTAATAAGTTATTCCATGTAATCAGATAGTTTTGATAATTGCTTTTCGTTTCACAATAATCAGATCCGTATCCGAAAAATCTATTGGGTGCAATAACAGAATCATAAAATGCTTTGTATATAGATGCTTCTGCAATTTTATATTTAGGCTCAGGATGAGAATGCATATCATCATTTAACCTAGTGAGTAATTTTTCTATAGAACCCAAAGTCGCAAGATATGGACGTGAAGCTCCTGAACCAATTAAGAAATTGATATTTGCAGATTGGATATAATATGTTAGTTCCTTGATATTCATATTTAATAACTTCCATTTATATTATTCATGTTTCTTATAATTCTCCACCTGCTCCAGTACTTTCTGGAAGACTTCTTCATCCCACTGGGGCGGGTAACCCTCTTTGTACAGAAGGAAAGTAAGCTGGCTGGCGAGTTTGCTTTTGAGGTTGTCGTTGTTTAGCCAATCGGCATAAATGGCAGTGTCATCTATCAGCGCTTTGATTTTCTTGGCCAACTCAATACAACGATCATCTGCATACTCAAAACCGTGTTTATCGCGCACCTCAACAAGGACATCAAAGAATGCCTTTTCCTCGAATGTGATGCCCAATACCTTGAACTTTTCACTATCTGTTTTAAGTTCTTTCAGGATATCCAGAAGTTTGTTAGAGAGGCCGTTGATTTTATATGAGACAATATCATAGACATCATTTACAACATTCTGTGTCACATCGTTGGTAAATGTCAGCTTATCTCGCGTATTATAAGCGTCGATTGTCTCTTCAAGCATTTTCTGGAAATGTTCGGCCTGTATCTTGTTCGTCCGACTATATGCTCTGATGGCTTTGGCTACGAGTTTGCAGAGAATCTGAAACTTGGTGAACGGCATCTTTATCTCTTCCACCTCTTTAGTGAATGAGTCGCTGAAAATGTTTTCTTCAGCACCTTCGTTCATAACCCTCTCCACACCACTGGCGAGGATAGCCTCTTGGACCATCTGTTCCACATGCCGGTTCATGCTTTCCGTATCATGCTCGGTAGCGGTCATTTTGTTGACGTATGAACAGATGCCCATGAAACATTGGCTCCATGCAATCTCCTCATCAGTCAGAATTCCGGCCGGATTGCAGATGTTGTATGCCGAGCGCAACCGTTTGACATGTTCTTTGAAAAGTTTGAGGAATGAGACCTCTCCTTTTCGCTCCACACTGTTGGCAAGGATATATTCGGCTGCTTCTTGAATGAACTGAAGACGTGCAAGGTCGTTATTTCCGAAAAAACGGTCAAACACCAGACCCGACAATCTCTCTTGCAGCAATTGCAACTCGTTTTTCAACACTTCATGAGCTGCTTCCAAATCTTCTTGTGGCCCGACATCTCCGCCGTATTTTTTCATAGCCTTCTTCATCTCCTCACGAATACCGATATAGTCGATGATAAAGCCAAATTCCTTGGTCCCATATCGGCGGTTCACTCGCGATATGGTCTGTATCAACGTGTGCTTCGACAGCGGTTTGTCGTTGTAAAGCATGGTCAGGCAAGGCACATCAAATCCTGTAATCCACATATCTACATTGATGGAGATATGGAAATTGGATTTCTCCGACTTGAACTCTGTATCGAGAAATTTCCGATACTCCTTGTCTCCAAGCAGATTGTACAGTTCCTTTTCATCGTCCTTGTCGCGGGTCATGACCATATTAACAAAAGCGATGTCATTGAGTTTGGCCTTTTCATCTGCCGTCAATACAAGTTCGTTCAGAGCCTTTTTCTTCTCGAACCAATCGGGTTGCAGTTCCCGCATGATTTTATACAACCGGAACGCTATTGTGCGGTCGGCGCAGGTAATCATCGCTTTTTGCAGACGGTCGGTTGTTTCTGTTCGGCGTTTGTAGTCATCGATAATGTCCTTAGCAACCCGGCGCAACACATCTTCATCGCCGATAATTACCTCCATGCTCGACATGGCGGCTTTGCTCTTGGCAATATCTTCAGGCGTAGCCCCTTCGTCCGCACAGATCCGGTAGTATTCCTCAACCTTCTCGGCTTGCTCCTTGTTCAAGAAAACACGCGCCAGTCGAGGATCGTATTTGATAGGTACGGTGATGCCGTCATCTTCCGACTCCTTCATCGTATATTGATCGACGATATCCCCGAACACATGGATGGTCTCATCGATAGGTGTCCCAGTGAAGCCGACATATGTCGCGTTGGGTAATGCGTCTCGGAGGTATTTGGCGAATCCATATGTAATCCGTGCACCTATTTTGTCGGCTTCGCCATCGGTCTGAATGGAAAGTTTTGACCCGAGGTTATTTTGCGAGCGGTGTGCCTCGTCGCTCATGCAGATGACGTTTGAACGTTCTGTCAGCAGGCCGGTGGACTCGGCGAACTTCTGTATCGTAGTGATATAGACTCCTCCCGTTTGCCGGGTGCTCATCTCTTCAGCTAATTCTTTGCGGGTTTCAAACACTTTGACAGCCTCATCCTCAAGGAAGCGCTTCGAGCGGCAGAACAGTTTCCCGCTCTGGGTCTCCAGGTCTTCCCGGTCAACGATAATAAGGATAGTCGGACTACCCAGCTGTTCCCGGCAACGCAGTGCCAACTGACGAGCAAGGAACAGCATGGTATAAGTCTTTCCACACCCCGTAGCGCCGAAATATGTACCGCCCTTACCATCGCCACCAACAGAACGCAAATGGGTTAGGATATGGTCCCGTAACTTACGCGCTGCAAAGAATTGCGGATAGCGGCATACAATCTCAGTCGTGTCGTCTTCTTTTGACGGGTCCGGGAAATAGATATAGTCCCTCAAAATTTCCAAGATGCGTTCGGGTGAGAGTGCTCCGCGAATCAATGTACGCAGCGTGTCCAGTCCTTTCCCCGCTTTGTCCTCATTATCGATTTTCTTCCATTCGTAGAAGAACTCGAATGGCGTGTAGGTCGTTCCCAGTTCGTTCTTCGCCCCGTCGCTGATAACTGCCAGTGCACAATATTTCAGCAAGGCCGGTATATCCCGCATATAGCGGGTACAAATCTGTGTGTGGGCATCGCGTATGGTGGCATTCTGCTTAGTCGGGTTTTTCAGCTCGATGATGCAGACCGGTATGCCGTTGACGAAAAGCAGGATGTCGGGGCGGCGGTTTTCACGTCCCTGTTCCATGACGAACTGGTTGACGCAACGGAATATATTATGGTCGGGATGCTCGAAGTCGATGTATTGCAAGCGAAACGGATTCCCCCGTCTTTCGTTGTATGTAAAATCGTATCCGTCCCGATAGAGCAGAAAGGTGTTTTGCAGGGCATAATAATCGTTCTGGCCGCCAGTGTTCCGCAGATTGGCAACAATGCCGTCCACCTCGGAAGCGGTCAGTTTTTTATCTTTGTACTGAGCGGCAAGAAATGTCCGCAGGTCTTCTTCAATAAGCGGGTCGGTATATTTCCGGTGAATGTCATCGCCAAACGTATATTGCCAATGCGACTCGCGGAGGAGTTCGATGGTAGCCTCCTCAAACTGGCTTTCATAATATTTCCCTTTGCCTACCATAATAGCTGCGATTTAAGAATGTATGACGTGTTGAAGCAATGCCGGGCACGCTTCGCGCGAAAGCCGGTCAGCTTCTTCGGCTATCTGCTTGGCCTCATTGGCACACTTGTAGATATTAACAATAGCCTGCTGAACTGCAATAGGTGGAAGAGGTACTTTGCAACGTTTCATATCTTCAAATGAAAAAGCTTCACGAGCACTTCCCCATGAATTGAAACGAGCATATCGATCAAATTCTGGACGACAGAACCATAGATATAAAAATCGGGGTAAAATTTGATCCTCTTGATTGATTCTAAATGTTATATAAGAAGATGAGACTATGTAACATCTATTATCATTGTTTAGAGACAAGGTAATTTTTTCTCCATTGCGGGATGTTATTGTTACATAACAGAATGTGTTTGGCCTGAAAACTTTATATGGAGATAACTTGACCCCATCCATGTTTGCTTTGGTATCTATAATTTTCTTTTCTATGCTAATTCCTCTTACATCATCAAGTCCATATGCTTCATTTGAATTTCTCTCGTCATATTCTTCAATATATGGCCCGATTTCTTGCATCGGATATTTGTGCTTCAGTTCCTGGATATAACTTTGGCAGAGTTGCATAAGCGGGGCTGCCTTAGCTTCGTTTTGCTCTTTAATTTCCCGGAATGCTCGCCATGCGTTCACCACTTTCTGCTGTTCGGCAACAGACGGAAGGGGAATTTTAATGTCTGATATGTCAGATGTTCTACAATATTCTCTGGCAGATCCCCAACCGATATATTCGCATTGTCTTGCAAACTCATCCCTTTTTAAGAAAATATGGAGGTAATGTGGTAATAATATATTCGTGTTCTTGATGTAGAATATTTCATAAAGAGATGAACAAATTGCCTTCTCACAAAAATCATTTAAGTATATGGAATTTATTTCCATCCGAGCCGGATTAAAAACAAAATCATTAAGATAAAAAGTATTATACATACTTGTATCTGCCTCTTTTTGTTTTGGTGGAATAAATCCATCTCGTGTTACTCCATATATGGGTACATCATAATTGTTGTTTTTCTCAGTTCTTCGTGAAATATAATCTCCGAGCCGAACCCATTTTACACCGCTGCTTTCCATATCACTCCTCCTCTTTTTCGTGCTGTTCCATAAAGAAGCGTTTCTGCTGCTCAATCTCCCGGCGCAGTTCTTCCTCAGTAGGCATGTATGTCATATACTTGGCAGCAAAAATCTGGTCGCTGTCATGTAACACTGAATATTTTGCTATGGTGTTGTCCGTATCCGTGCAGAGTAACACACCGATGGTCGGATTGTCATCATCTCCTTTAACCAAATCATCGTACATACGGATGTACATATCCAATTGTCCGATGTCCTGATGAGTCAGCTTATGGGTTTTTAGTTCAAAGATGACAAACCGCTTCATCTTGTAATTATAAAATACAAGGTCGATGTAAAAATCAGCCGTATCGGTCACAATATGCTGTTGCCTTTCCACAAAAGCGAATCCACGTCCGAGTTCCATAATGAACTTTTCGAGATTGTCGATTAATGCCTGTTCCAGTTCCGATTCGGAATAGCTGGTGTCCCGACGGAAACCCATAAATTCGGCCACCATTGGATTCTTTATATATTCCAACGGATCTGTTTGACCGGCATAAGGTACTGGCAGAGTTGAACTCTCTCTTTGAGCCGCAAGCCGTCGTTCATAATATTGGGTGGAGATATTCCTGTCAAGATCATCCACGCTCCACATATCTTCAGCCGCTGTCTTTAGATACCATTCCCTTGCTTGTGTATTGCTGACGGAAAGAAGCCTGCGAACGTGTGACCAGGTAAGATTTTGCACACGCGTGTGCAAAATTTCTACATCCTTGAATTCCAAATAAAACTTTCGGTAATATGCCAAGTTACGTTTACCATAGCCGGTTCCGTATTCAGCAGCAAGTCTGACAGCAAGAGCCGGGATAAGTTTTTGTCCGTATGCCGCTCTGCTTGCTCCATGCTGTTCCTCTTCTACGATACGCCGTCCTATGTTCCAATAAGTCATAATGGCTATTTGACCAGTTGCGGCATAAGCTTGTTTCCGTCCTTGTTCTATGATGGTTCTGATGTCGGAAACGAAATTATCGGTTATTATGTCAGTCTGTTGCTTATTCTTTTCCATATCCCAAAATTTTGAAGGCATTCACGAGTTCGGCTTCATTAGCATCCCATCTTTTCTTAAGCTCGTCAAACTGATGGCTCATTTCGGTGAGGGCCGATTTATAATCAATTTCCGTATCGCGGTCGATAAATTCGATATATCTGGAGGGTACAAGCGAATACCCTTTCTGTTGGATTTCGTCACGATGAGCGGCATAGTATAACTCAGGCTCGGCATACTTGGCGAAATTCTCGGTCTGCCAGTCGAAATAGATTTGGCAAACCCGGCTAATTTCCGTTTCAGACAGGCGAACATATTTCTTTTCGTATATGTTACTGTTCCATGTGCGCAGGTCAATAAACAAGATCTCGCCCGTTCGGTTACGCAGTTGTCTGCCATGCCAGGGACCACCTTTCTTATTATTGTTCAGAATCCATAACGTAACGGATATATCGGTAGAATAGAACATGTTGCGCGGCAGAACGATGATAGCCTCGATTTTGTCGTTTTCGATCAATTGTTTGCGTATTTCAAGCGTGTCGCTGTCGTCCAATGCCCCATTGGCAAGCAGAAATCCTGCAATTCCGTGATTGACATCCAGTTTGTTCAGGATATGGAGAATCCATGCGTAGTTGGCATTGCTGGTCGGTGGAACTCCATAACCTTTCCAGCGGGGGTCCGTCTCAAATTCTCCATACTCGGCATATTTCTTCAAATTGAATGGCGGATTTGCCATGATATAGTCGAATTTGAGGTCTTTATGCTGGTCGTCGGAGAAGGTAGATACCGCTTTGTCTCCCAAATGGTAGGATATACCGCGGATAGCCAGATTCATCTTTGCCAGACGATAGGTCGCCGGTTCGGATTCCTGTCCATACACGTTGACCGCTTTGGTGTTGCCGCCATGTGCTTCAATAAACTTGGTTGCCTGCACGAACATACCACCTGACCCGCAGCATGGATCATAGACCGTACCGTCGAACGGCTCGATGAGTGAGGCGATAAGCTCCACGATAGAATGCGGCGTGTAGAACTCACCTTCCTCCTTGTCGGCATTGATTGAGAAAGCTTGTAGGAAATATTCATATACACGTCCTATGAGGTCGTGATCGGTGAACTTTTTGGGATCTATCTTGTTAATCTCGTCCACCACACTTTTCAAGACACCCGGTTCAAGAGCCGTTTTCGTGAAAATCTGCTGTGGAAGGGCGTTCTTCAGCTTAGGTTCATTGTCGTCCAGCGTCTTTATGGCTGTATCGAAAGCGATGGCCATACCGGTAGGAGCCGTAAGAATAAGCTTGTCCCAAAATGTTTCGTCAGTCAGGAAAAACACTCCGTCCTGCATATACTGATTGGGACGGGACAGCTGCATTTCAACAAAAGCCTCGTCGTGAATGCCTTGAACCTCTATAATCTCATGCCTGATTTTATCCTTTTGCTGCTTGAAGCGTTCCCCGATGAATTTCAAAAACACAAGAGTCAGCAACAAATCGCGCTTGTCGGTCATAGCAGCACGCCCTCTCAAACTGTTGCGACAGTTGAAAAGTATGGTTTCTAAGGTCTCCTCCTTTGTTATTTTTGTTTGTTTCTTGGCCATCGTATTTACTCTATTAGTTTGGTGTTTAACCTAAAAGCATTTGCATCAATCTCCATTTGGAAAATCTTAATGTCGGGATTCAGCTTTCGGGCAACACGGATTATTTTTGATTTTTCTTCGACATCCATATTGATTCCCAGATAAACGGATTCGAAACACTCTCCTCCAATTTCGGGGAATGCTCTTACTTCTTTCCAATCAATTGGACCTTTATCGTCATTTTGCCCTGGCAATAATGCCATATATGCGGGAGAAGGATTTAAAATAAACAATCTGACCTCTTGTTCATGTTCCCATGCCTTTGCTTTTGTAGATATTTGATAATGGAAAAAGTCTTTTGCATCCCTGAAATAATCGGGCTTCTCTACAATATCTTTATATTGTACCTCCACTTCCGAGCAGCCGATCATGACATTGCCATATATACGAGAAAGATACTTTCTAACTTTCTCCATATCCAGACCGATGCAAATACCTTTATGCTTGCTGTAATAGCTCCACATCAAAATTGAATCATATATCTTAGAAAGACTACATATCCATGCCTCTTCTCTGGTTCTACGAAATGGATCTCTTCTCAATTCTTCAATTATTTCCGGAGTCCATCCTCCACATGCTTCTTTCGGAACATCGGAAAAATCAATTAACGAGGGATGGCAATCAAACGGGTCATTTAATTGCGTAGCGTTAGTGAATTGAAGATTGCCATAATGCAGCATCATCAACCCACCGTTAAAATCCAAGTACTTATATAGTTTTGCTTCTCCCATAAATTTATTCATTCAGTTCTCAGCAAGTCATCCACAGACACATCCAGAACTTTTGCTATTTGGATCAGCATCTCAACATTGGGCTGCGTTGTATTTGTAACCCATTTAGAAATTATGGCAGGATCCTTATCCAATTGTTCCGAGAGCCATTTATTGCTCTTGTTTTTCTCTGCGAGAACGACTTTGATTCGATTCAGTAATTTGCGCTCCATATTATTATATATCCATTACATGGTTACAAAGATAAGTATATTTAGAGAATATAATTGACCAAGAAGGTTAAATGTTGCAATTCGCCACAAAAAAGTGAGCAAAACGTCAATTACGACTACGTATACTTCTTTTATCGACATTTTTATGTGTCAACTTCTATTTTTAGTATCATTGACTCTAATGACGATACTTGTCGATTACTTTTTATGGGAACTTTATGGTATCAAATCACAAATAATAGAACGTATTTGATTTGATAATTAAAAAAATATAGAATATCATTCGGTTCAAGCGTGGAACTGCGTGTCATTTAACTATAAAGAAGGCCCTAGGAAGCCCGAACACAGCTTAAACGAACAGCAGACCCACGCCTTATAGACGTGAGAAATCCACTGTGCCATCATTTCGCTGTATTCATTTAGAAAATTTCCTAGGTTTTCTTTATAATACCGAAGACACAACGCTTCTATCAATTATATTAGTTGCAAACGCTATCGCAGTTTATTGTGAGACAAAATTAAGAAATTATTTTGAATTATATAAGAGCCTGTTTAAATTTTGCATAAAAAGTTTTTTATTCAGCTTCTTTTGAGCTTCTTTTCGAATGGGTACGGACGACAAAGACAAATCGGATTCATAAAAAGCAGAATAATGAGACCAAGACCGTAGTTGGGTAGTATCTAAACCGTACCAGCTCCGTACCAAATCCAGTTAAAAGTACCTCTATCCGAAGAAACTACGGAGCAAATAGGGATTTGGTCCCTTTTGGGTAAGGCTCTGGTAAACACCTTTCATAGCAGATTATAATAAATAAAAACATCAACCTGTTTGTTTCCTGTAATTTAGGAAACTCATGTTTGTGCAAAAGTACAAATCATTCATTTATCAAAATAGCCCTGTATTAAATTTACAAATTCACTTTTTTGCAGTAAATTTGCAAAAAAGCAGATTCGATTACCCCTACTGACTACTATCCATTCTACATCCAGACATACGTGGAACGTGATGTACGCTTGATGCGGAATATTGGAGACTTAAGTAAATTCATTCGTTTTTTGAAACTGTGTGCAGGACGTATTGGACAACTCCTCAATGTTTCGTCGTTGGCCAATGAATGTGGAGTATCCGTAACCACAGCAACCTCATGGATTTCTATTTTGGAGGCAAGTTACATCCGCTATTTATTAAAACCTGATTATAACAACTATGCCAAGCGGTTGGTAAAAGCCCCAAAGCTCTATTTCTATGATACAGGATTAGCATGTTCACTGCTTGACATAAGAAACACAGACCAAACAGCTACTCATTTCCTTTGTGGAGGTTTATTTGAGAACCTTGTTATTAATGAATTTATCAAAAAAGCGTATAACAAAGGAGAAGAGCCCAATCTTTCATTTTGGAGAGATAGTACAGGCAATGAGGTTGACTTATTACGCACAGTAGAAGGCAACCAATATGCATACGAAATTAAATCAGGAGCCACATACTCTTCTGACTTTTTCAAAGGTATCTCTAAATGGGCAAAGCTATCGGGTGCAACGCCTGAACAATGTTTTGCCATTTACAATGGTGATAAAAATATGAGAACTTCGCAAGGGGAAGTTATTGCTTGAAAAATATATAATTGCCTATGAAACTAATCCAGTAAATTATTTTAATATTTGCTATGGCATTTTTTCAAGTTCTTCCTTGCATATTAATTACTGAAGATTAGAGTGATATATACTTTTTTTATATTTTTGCAAGAAAAGATATTGGGAAGTAAATAAGAGTGAACCTGTACCAGATTTTTTATTCTCTGCTAAAGGACAAATGTATGGCTATCTATACCAATTGCCATTTCTTTTTATCGTATTACCCATAATATGCTTTACCCAGCTTCACGTCCTGTACTTTTGTTCATATACCTTGTTTTTTTATGTCCGTAACGATGGATTTATAACTTCCCACTGCAAAGGAACGATTAACAATTAGTTTATAAACGGACATCTAAGAGACAACGAGCAACAAATCAGTAACTTAACATTAAAATCGTTACTATTTTATTTCGCTCAATTTTCAGTAACGATTTAGCAACACTACTTTGTCCAAACGGGGTATTTTCTTGTCTTTTGCTTGTCTGCCGACAAAATAAAAAAGTCCCGTAAAACCTTGATTTTACGGGACTTGTCTTAGTTTTTCCACCATTTGTCTTTAGTGTTCAGCGGAGAGACAGGGATTCGAACCCCGGGTACCTCGCAGTACAACGGTTTTCAAGA
>ERZ827524.2381-NODE-2381-length-13627-cov-5.819629_pt1 | contig 13627 bp, 15 predicted proteins | sample MGYA00519702_ERZ827524 | MGnify/ENA primary metagenome ERZ827524 (study PRJEB31778, sample SAMEA3449341) | human gut metagenome | biome: human gut; feature: human-associated habitat; material: faeces | place: United Kingdom | collected 2010/2012 ...
CCGCAGGCGCTTTTGCCGGTTTTGTTTTATCTCTCAGCCTTATTTCCCGGCCGCCGCCTTTTTCCGCCTGTAGAACAGCATTCCCAGCACGCCGCCGCAGGAGGCCAGCATCAGGCTGATCCACAGCGCCATATCGCTGCTGTCCCCAGTCTGGGGGCTGCCGGTGTCGCCGGAAGGATCCTGCTGACCCTGCGAATCGGATGAATCGGTCGGATCAGTCGAATCGGTTGGCTCTCCGGTTCCCGCTGCAGGGATGGCTTCAGTCTGCACATATTCACAGACCGCACAGCCGCGTTCTCTGGAACCTGTTTCGGTTGTGGTAGGCTCCTTTGTTATCGTCCAATCATCGAAAGTATGGTTGCCCACTTCAGTTTTCTCGCCGCAGCGGCATTCCTTCCAGTGCTGGGTTTCATCCTTCTGCCAGTCGCCGTAGCTGTGCTCATGTTTAAGCATCGGAATGGTTTCGGTCTGCACATAGTCGCAGACCGTGCAGTCACGTGCTTTGGAGCCTTCTTCGGTCTCGGTGGCCGGCTTCGTCACTCTCCATTCGCCGTAGGCATGGTTTGCCACATTCAGCTTTTCACCACAGGAACACTCCTGCCAGTGATTAGTATCATCATATTTCCATGCTTCATCGTGAACATCGTGCGTATGAACCGGCAGCGTCTCTTCCTGCGTATATTTGCAGACGGAGCAGGTGCGTTCTTTTAAACCCTCCTCCGTTGTGGTGGCAGGCTTGGTTTCCGTCCAGTCGCCGAAAGTATGGTTGGCTACAGTATCTTGATTAACTTCTTTGCAGTAGTAGCATACCTTCCAGTGTGTAGTCGAACCGCTACTCCAGTCGTCGGTATAGTAATGTTGGTGTTCCCTGTATTGATCAATCTCCTCATAGCCGCAGGTAAGGCAATGCCTTTCGCACATATCTTTACCCGTAGTTGGATTATAATAGATCAGCTCCCATTCGCCGAAGTCATGGGGGCTCTCTTCAGATCTCTCTCCGCAGCTGCACTCCTTCCAGTGATTGGTGCCATCATTCTTCCAGCCGCCGAAGCTGTGTTCATGGGGGGGAGTAGGCCCCTCTCCGCCGCCCGACCCCGCCTTGGTCGCCCAGGGGCCCCATTCGCCGACGTCCGCCACCATATACTGGCCGTCCGGGTCGCCCACGATCATGATCCATCTGGCACGCACCCGTATGGTGTACTCTTCCTGCGGCCGCGTCACCACGTCGTTTGTGAAAAACAAATAGGTGTCGATTTCCACTGCCTTGGACTCGACCACATCGTCGCCCAGCAGCAGCTGCGCCTCGTATTCAAAGCTGTCGCCGGAGGCCGCTCCCGCCGGCCGATCCCACTGCACCTGGTTTTGGTAGCCCGACCAGCGGGGATTTCCCGGCACATATTGCCCCGCAGCAAACACTGTCGCCGGCAGTATTCCTACCACCATGCATAAGGACAGCAGCAGCGCGAGCAAACTCTTTTTTCGAAGCATCTTCATTCTCTCCTTTACAAGTAGAATCAGTTTTTGGTATTTCCGCCGTCCGGTTCGGACGGATCCTTTCCTCCGGCTGGCGGGTTATCCTGTGCCTTCCGCTTTTTCCTGTATAAGAATACAAGCAGCAGCGCCAGCAGGACAGCCGCCGGTATCGCGGCCAACAGAACAATGTAGACGGCGTTTCCATCCTTTTCGTCTCCCGGCAACGGGTCGGGTTGGATGATTGCAGAAACGGAGAAGGGGGTATCGGAACCGAGTACGGCATACCGGCCCGGGCCGCCGGCTTCAAAGACCAGGCTGCCGTCTTCGGCCTTTGCCTCTATGCGCTCCGGCTCGCCGTCCACCCGCACCGCCTGGTAATGGGCGTAGCCCTCCAGATGGCTGTTCATCGGGATGCGCACCGTCATGGCGCTGTCTTTGATTTCCACCGGCTCCCCGTTCTGGCGGATGCTGATCTCATACACCGACAGCAGGCCGTCCAGTTCTTCTTTCAGCTCCGGCTTCTCTTCAAGCAGGCTCTCCGCCTCCATGACGCCGGCGTACAGCTCCACACCCTCCGGAACCGCTTCGGACAGGGAGACGGAAACGCCGGTATTTTCATCGGTCAGTTCCGCGATGCCTTCGCCGCCGGAATCCTGCCCGTTATCCGTGGTTTCCCCGGTGGCTGACGTCTGCGCGGCGTCCCTTGTCTCGGCGTAGCCGCAGACGGTGCAGGTGCGGCTCTCTGTATTGCCATCCGCCGTCCATGCGCCGAAGCTGTGATCCGCCGCATCCTTTTTGTCGCCGCAGGAACACGCCTGCCAGTGCTGTGCCGCGTCGTGCTTTTGGGTATAGCTGTGCTCATGGGGCGGTTCGGCTTCTCCGCCGCCCGACCCCGCCTTGGTCGCCCAGGGGCCCCATTCGCCGACGTCCGCCACCATATACTGGCCGTCCGGGTCGCCCACGATCATGATCCATCTGGCACGCACCCGTATGGTGTACTCTTCCTGCGGCCGCGTCACCACGTCGTTTGTGAAAAACAAATAGGTGTCGATTTCCACTGCCTTGGACTCGACCACATCGTCGCCCAGCAGCAGCTGCGCCTCGTATTCAAAGCTGTCGCCGGAGGCCGCTCCCGCCGGCCGATCCCACTGCACCTGGTTTTGGTAGCCCGACCAGCGGGGATTTCCCGGCACATATTCCCCCGCCGCCGAAACGGACAGGGGAAGGGCCGCGATCATCAGGCATACCGCCAGCAGCATACTGAAAAGCCGTGCGCCTTTTTGCCGCCCCGGCGGTTTTTCCCTGCGCATACGCAATCTCCTCCCTTTATCGCACCGGAGCGCCCTGCGGGGAAAGCGGCGTTCCGCATGCTCCGCAGAAGCGGCTTCCGGGCGGTATCTCCGCCCCGCACTGGGGGCATTTGTTTTCCAGCTTCGCCCCGCAGTTGTTGCAGAATTTGGCGCCGGCCGCACACTGGGTTTTGCAGGCGGGGCAAACCACCATACCCGCGTTCAGTTCCGCCCCGGCGTTTCGCACCACCACCGAGCGGCCGCCGGAGACGATGCACTGCTCAATCACCTGGAAAATCTCTTCCGGCAGCTTTTTCTGCTTGTAGGCGCCCACACCGGCAGTCACCGCCAGCGGCCATGCGATAAACCATCCCAGCGCGCCGGCGCCGATCTTATCCGACCATTCGCCCTGACCCACGGTGACGTTTAAGTTGTCATCCATTCGGATCATCTGCACCGTCGTAGCCATCCTCATGCCGGCAATGGTCTTCCAGCCGTCTTTTTCCTGACGGCCCTGCACCACATAGCCTTCTGTGGTTTCGGCGCTCTGTACCTCCATCCCTTTGGCGGAGGACAGGAACGACGATACGGCGTTCGCCACTACCTGGGTACTCATACCGGCGGGCAGCCGGAATACTCTCGATTCATTTGCCATAGATATCCCTCCAGATATTCAGATTCATTGTCTGTTTATTCGCTCTGCCGGGAGAGCGGCGCCCCGCATTCCGGACAGAATTTCACGCCCGGGGCAGCGGACGCGCCGCACGAGGGGCATACCGTACCGTCAGGCGCGGCCGGAGTTTGTGCAGCAGTCTGCGCAGCCTTGGCCGCTTCCGCTTCCGCACGGATCCGGCCGATTTCCGCCTGTGCCTGCGCCGCTGTTCCCTATACGGCATAATGCCGGTCCGGCACGAAACAGCGGCGGTTGATCATCAGCTCGTTCTCAAGGTACTGGGCAACCTTATCGGCTACGGCGGTCACCGCCCGTTCCTCTCCCTGGGCCGACAGGCCGGGACAGGGTTCACGCATGGAAACCGTCAGTCCGGTCCCCACATCCTGTATCTCTGTCGAAAGGCTGAAGGTGCTGACGTTCCCGTAAACCGAAAGCCGGGCGACCACCGCGCCGCTTTCCTCTTTCCGGTATTCCGCCCCCTCCGCGTCCAGCACGTCGTAAACGGCCATCTGCACATACCGCCGGACATAGGGAAGGAGCCTTTTCACCTGACGCATTCCGTTTCCCTCCTTGTCATGTATTCCTTGTTTGCGGTTTTCCGCCGCTTCCCTATTCGATGTAACCGCTGATGGGCTCTGCATACATTTTGTTTTCAGTCACCGGCTTGTAGCGGTCACTGCCGGTGCTTTCATACCATCCGGCCTCCGCCCGGTAGATTTCGCCGGTCTGCGTGTCGTACACGCGCTCGTAGCCGCCGGTTTCGTCGCTCTGCATCTGGCTGGTGATGTCCTGCTCGACGTTCCGGTCCTCCCAGGCCGCCATGATGATTTCCAGCCTCTCGTTGGTGATGCGGCTGATTTCCTTTGACATCGCCACCTTTTCTTCACCGGCCTGCTCAGTGGCTTTTACGAAACTCTCAGAATAGGCGAGCGTTCCAAGGCATTTGGTGAGGACGCTCTCCCATTCGATGAAGGTATCCTTCGCGGCGGTGACCGCCATGACGTTGTATGCCATGTAGTAGCCGCCGTCCGCCCGGGGGATGATATATCCTACCGGCAGTCCTGCGGCAATATCAACGCTTCCGAAGTCCACCACCGACGCGGCAAACATCCCCTCGCCCTCCTTGCCGTTTTCGGTAAAGGACGCCCGCAGCGTCTCTTCTCCCAGAGCATACGAGGACAGGAGGCTGGCCGAGGCAAAGCGGTCGGTGACGGTAAAGCCGTCAAACCGGGGGAAGGTATAGCCGGCATAGCTCGGCTCCCACTGCTCTGCAAACACCGCGTATTCCGAAAACAGCTTGAAAAAGTTTTCGGTGGAGGGGGTTGTCAGCACCGGCGCCTGGGAAAGCATCTGCGCCCATGTGTTCCCCATGGTGACGTTATACGCATAGGCGTCCTTTCCCTCCTGGCTGTGCAGCAGGCCCTCCGCCTTCAGCAGGACAAACATCTGGTTGAGGGGCTGGCTGGGATCCTGCACCCGGATGGAATGGTACATGGCCGTACCGCCGCTGGTGACTGTCCAGCCCTTGGGGATCTGCAGGCTGAAATCCGCCGTTTCATACAGCTCGGTTTCGATGGACCTGGCCGCTGTCTCAGTGATTTTTACGTCGTTTTCTTCTTTCGTGATGGTCCCGTCGCTGTTGACGACAGGCTCCTTTTCGCCCGGCTGCCCCTGCCCGGCGCAGCCGGCAAGAGAGAGCGCCAGCGCCGCCGCCAGCAGCAAGGATAATACGCTTTTCTTTTTCATAGCAGAACGCCTCCTGATCGATTTTTATTAATTTCAATAGCCATCCAGAGCGAGGAGCTTCTCCATCACATCCGGCGGGTATGCGATGTAGCCCGATTCATAGTCCTCGCCTATCGCCTCCGTGGCGGGGAGAAGCTTGTAGTCCGCCGTGATGATATAATCATGGGCGATGGTGAGCACGTCGCTGTAATACCGGCTCAGCAGCTCCAGCTTTACAAGCCGGTAGCGGTTGCCGCCGCCGAATTTTGGGAGATAGGCGGCGGGGGTGCCGTCGGCGTTAGTGGTCTTTTCCTCATAGCTCAGATCATTCTCGGAGATATCGTCGTACATGATCTGGTAAAACGCCTGATCGGTCGCCAGGATGTTCCCATTTAAGATGGCAACCGCTTTTTCTCCGTCCCCCACGGCCTCGTCCGCCACCTCGTAAACAATATAGCCGTCCTCATCGTCGTCAAAATAGTACCCTTCAAAGTTCTCGGAGGGGAGCTGTCGTTCTGCCGCCGCCTCCAGCTTCCCGTCTGCGATCAGCAGATAGCTGCCTCCGACGTGCACAATCCGCTGGGCTCTGTCCCGCAGCCCGACGTCCTCGGTCAGCGTTTTTCCGTCTGCGCTGTAGCGCCAGGCGTGCGTCAGGACAGGATGGAGATACTTGCTCTCCGTCGCAGTGTACGGGCCGTTGTTGCTGGCAGACTTGACCGAATACCGTTTGCCGCCCCGGTAGACCACCTCCAGGTCGGCGCCGTTGAAATCGTTGGCCTGGAGGTAGACGGGCTGTTCCGCAAGGGGCAGGGTTCCCACCTCCCGGCAGTTCTGTCCCCCCGGCAGGGTCGCGTCGCAGCGGTACTGATAGATTTTTCCGCCGGACAGGAAGACGCTGGACAGATTGCCGCCGGCCTTTTTGGGGTTGAGATTCGAAAAGACGGTTTGCAGGCTCAGCACGCCTTCTGCGCCGGTAAAGGTTTTGTAATCCGACTGGTCAAAGGCGACGCCCCGCTTTTTCAAAAGCTCCTGCTCCAGCGTTTCCGGCTCAGGTTCCGGCTCCGGCGCCGAAGCGGCAGGCGTGCTGCCGGCGGACGCTGTGGAGCTGCCTGTATCGGAAGACGGCTCCGAAGGCTCCGTCCCGCCGGAGCAGCCGACAAGCAGCAACCCCATCGCCAGCAGAAGCGGCAGCAGCCGCCTGCAGAGGCTTCGCTTTTTGGTATATTGAATCAAATCGGTTTGTTCGTTCATTCTCTTTCCTCCTGAAGCTGGTGTGCGGACAGCAGGGCTTTCTCAGCCCTCCAGTTTCAAAATCCCGCGGTTTACCTTCATGACAAGGATCCGGCGCACGCTTTGGTTGATCCGCTCTTCACTGATTTCTCCCAACGCGACCGCTTCCTCCAAAGCGGAGACGGCCGCCTGCGGGTTTGACGGGCAAAGCAGGATATCTACTCCTGCCGACACCGCACGGCGGGCGATTTCCCCGCTGGTATAGGAGTCGGTCAGCGCCTTCATCTGCAGCCCGTCGGTAATGACCACTCCCTGAAAGCCCAGCTCCTCCCTGAGCAGCTCCGTGACGATGCGGTAGGAAAACGGCGCGGGCTGGGCGGCGTCGATTTCGGTCAGGATCAAATGCCCGATCATCACCATATCGCTGCCGGAGGCAATCCCCGCCCGAAAGGGCAGCAGTTCCTCCCGGCGCAGCTGTTCGAGGGGCTTCGACACATATACAGCGCCGTCATGGGAATCGGCCAGCGCATCCCCGTGGCCTGGGAAGTGCTTCAGCGTGGTTGCCACGCCGCCGCTGTGAAAGCCCCGGACCGCCTCAGGGATCAATTCAGCCGCCTGTGCGAAATCGTCGCTGTAAGCCCGGTCGCCGATGACCGTATTGTCCGGATTCGACCACACATCCGCCACCGGAGCCAGGTCGGCGTTAAATCCCAGCACCCGCATATCCGAAGCAATGGTGTGGGCGTTCTGCCTCGCGGTTTCCGCCCCCCTGGTCCCTATACCCGAACATCGGCCCGATATATGTCGTACCCACCGTACTCATCAGCCGGTTGACGCGCCCGCCTTCCTCGTCGCAGGTCAGTATGAGCGGTATTTTGGAATAGCTCTGGGTGTTGGACAGCATTTTACATACCTGCTGCCGGCTTTTCAGGTTGGGACGGCTGTATATCAGGCCGCCCACCGGCATATCAACAAGCGCCTGCCGTGTGGTTTCTCCGGCCGCTGTTACACCGGAAACGCCGGTGAGCAGTTCCGGGCTGAGAACCAGCATCTGGCATATCTTACCGCGCAGAGACATCCCTGCCAAAATATCGTCTATACTGCTCCAGGCGACAGAGGGCCTGCCGCTCTCCGGCGGCTTGCTCTGACTTTCAGGAACGCTTGACGACGGGGCGGACGGTTCGTACGCACTCTCCGCCATCTGAGATGGAGCCTGTGTCTCAGACGTTTCCTGCGACGCCGGTATGCCGGATTCCTGGGAAACAGAACTGCCCGAAGAAGTGCTGGGATTTGCACACCCGCCGGATATGGCGATGAAAGCGCAGCACAAGGCGGCGAGCATTCTCTTCCATTTTATCCCCGTCATTTCTCACACCTCCTGTCCCCTGAAGCGGCGTTTTTTAAGCGTCTTCCTCCCCTTTCGTCATCAGGGTATTTTCCAAATGCCGGACGATCTGGTCCAGCATCTCCTGCAGAAGCCGGTACGCTCTCTGCTCCGGTATCCCGTCGCAGGGGCGGCGCAGCGAAACCGTCAGTTCGGTTCCAAACGCTTTTTCCTCCGCCGTTATGGAAAGGGAGACGTCTGTTCCGTCCTCTCTCCATTCGGCAATAACCCTTCCCGGCTCTTCCTCCCCAAAAGTAATCCCTTCCTGCCGCAGCACGCCGTACACCGAGCGCAGGACAAAGGAGCGCACATAGGGAAGTTCTCTTTGAACGTATTCCATCATTTCTTCTCCTCCTGAATTTTTGGGGAACCGCGGCAGACGCCGGGAAGTGGATTCTTACGCCCTCATTTTAGGTGAAAAGAGGCCGGATTGTCTATGCGTAAATCCCGCCAATCGTATCAAAACAGGTGGCGGTGAACCGCCATTTTTCAAAAAACCGATGGCGGTCAACCGCCATTTGTGCATATTATATAAATCAAAGCAACTATTTTGAGGCTTTATATATGCACAACTTCTAATCGTTCCAAATAGGGGTTGAGGTGTACTTTTCGTTCCTGATTTTTCCTTTCCCGGATGCCGAATGGCGTAAATTTCATTTTTCAAGTGGGGAAAACGATGTTTTTTATCAGGACAATTCGTTACCGCACACAAAAACACCCTGCCTCTCCTGAGAGAAAGCAGGGTGTTCTTTTATCCTGTATGTTAATCGTTACGGTAAAGCAGGTACATAGTGATGCGGGATTTTGCGCCCGTCTTTTCGTACAGGGCGGAGATATGCCGTTCCACCGTCCGCTTGGACAGGAACAGGCAGTCGGCGATCTCCTGGGCGCTGCTGTCCGAAGAAATCATCTGGGAAAATACATCCCATTCCCGTTCGGTCAGCCCGTATTTTGCGATGAACGCCTCCCTGCGCTCTTCGTCCGACTTTTGGGAAGCAGGCGGCTCCTTGGGCTCCATGACGGCGTTCATGCGGGCGGTATACACGGCCATAGCAACGCTGACCGCCACGAACAGCACCAGGGCGATGACAATGGCGGCCAGGCTGTTGCCAGTGGCCAGCAGCGCCACCGATCCGTTGGTGATCAGGGCGGCGCTCACGTTATTCATGGCGCGGCCCATGCCCGCCCACAGCGACGGCAGGCGCATATGCCGGGAAAGCTCCATAAAGCTCGCTGTAAAGAAGACAACGAAAAAGCCCGAGGACAGGTAAAAGACCACCAGTCCGATCAGGAACGGAGCGCCCAGGTTCAGTACCACAATGGACAGAACCGACATCATCATCACGCAGTACATAATAAGCCCCATATACTTCCGCTTGCGGATATCGAAGACAAAGCCTGCGGCGAGGCCGCTGAATGCCAGCAGCAGGCGGGGCCACTGCCCGATATCCGTCCCGCTCGCATGACGGAGAGTCACGGCATTGTCCAGTGTGCTGAACACGCAGGCCATCAGCACTACCAGCAGCGCCAGCATAATGCCCGCCGTCCGTTTTTTCCGGGTGAGGGAAATGTCTTCCGCAGGTTCCGAAGAGGCGCCCGCAGTCTCCGTCATTTCGATGCGGCTTTGGGCGGCCTGTCTCGTTCGGATGACCAGCAGGCTCAAAGCCGCCAGGAATACCGAAAGAAACGCCGCCTCCGCAACCTCCAGGTTGACAAGGTTGTTGTTTGCATACTGGAGCAGAATTCCCAGGGCGTAGGCGATCCCCGCCAGCCGTGCCAATGCATTGTCGCCGTCTATGGTGACGGCAGCCAGATAGTGGACGGCGCTGCCGAAAACGCCCAGCAGCAGGAAGAGCACCATCCCTGCCGTCATGGTCGCCGCATAGGAGATATGCTGCTGGACAATGAAGGTACAGATAATCGCACCCAGCGCCAGGATAAAGGTCAGCGCGCTTTTATAGCGCCTCCCGCCCCAGCGTTCCATGGCCGGATACAAGAAAAAGCCGACGGCGCTGGCGCCCAGCGCATAGTTCTGGGCAATGACAGTTCTCCCTTCCGTCACCGACAGAGAAATCATATTGACAAACAGATATTCCGCCCCTAAAAAGACAAAAGTGAAAATACCGATCAGCAGAATGGCGTTGACAGACGCCGGCTTTCTCAGTTCTCCTTTCATCGTACCATCCTTTCCACAGAAGCCGCTGCAGGCGTCCCGCTATTTCTCTGATTCTTCCGTCAGCTCCACCACATCCCCGATGTCACAGCGGAGCGCCCGGCAGATCCGCTCCAAAACCTCCAGGCTCACATATTCGTCCCGGTTCAGCTTTGCTATCGTAGAGGAGGACACATCTGCCAACTCTGTCAGGGCGGATTTTTTCATCTTTTTATCAATCAGCAATTTCCACAGCCGGTTGTACTGGACAGCCATACGCTTCATCTCCCGCCTTGTTTATGGAAAACAGTATAGCACGAAAATCGTGAAAAATCAATGGATTTTATGAGATGTCACATATTTTTACGAATGTTAAGCCAAAAGAAAGCAGCCGCTCCTTTTACAGGCTCCTTTTACAGCCATAGACATTTACCGCTTTTTATTTCCAACGAGGTGAAGAAGCTAAAATACAGGGGAAAGGAGTACGATTATTTTCTGTTTACTCTGCAATGTTTATTACCTCGACACCTTTGCTCTTAGCGTAGTTCACTGTATAAAAAGTTCCGCCCTTGTTTTCTGTGAGATAAGAAATACAAGCAGAACTGTTATCAACCAGATGGCGATTGCGTTTATGCATACAGCCCCTCGTGTACTCCTGAGAAGTATATACAACTTTATCGGCCTTCTGTTTGATGTCATCGTATATCTCTATATCTTCCTGCGACCATCCTCTCGTTTGAGAGAAGCAAGGAAGCACGAGGATCAGACGAATATCAGGATAACGTTCCTTCAATTTGAGAACCGCAAAGGCAGCGATTGTATCAAAGCCCAATGCACCTCCAGCTCCAAAATATAGATAATGTTAGAAATCACATCTGTTACTGTTTCGAACACAGTAACAATCGTGACCTGTTCAGTTGGCTGACTGCCATCAAGCCCTAAAGCTCGGTTTATAAGGATACCGGGAAGCTCTACTATGAGCACGATTAAGAAAACCACACACAAACAGATGCAGACGAGGATCTTAAAAAGTGTATGACGCATAGCCCACGCTGCAGAAATAATTGCACCCCAAGGACCGCCCGAAGCAGTACCGGCTGCAATCTCTGCCACAGCTTTACCGCCTTCAACACCTGCTTTCACCGTTGCTGCGGCCGCATTTGCAGTTGCTTCTGCACCTTTCGCTGCAGCTTGTTTGGCAACCTCTTTACCGGCTTTGGTAGCTTGTTTTGCTGCTTTCGCTGCATTATTGACCGCACTGCCGTAATTATCGGCGCCATCACCGATTTGTTGTTTGTTCGGCTCTGCCATTATCTGCACCTCCTATATTCAACTGCATTTGGCAGTGTTATTTTCAAATTTAGATAAGCAAACAGCCGAACCGGAAAACCGATTCGGCTGTCGCTGTTTGTTTACCTCTTACGCTTCGGAGACTTGATTTCGCCATCATTTCTGGCTTCAGGTTCTCCATAACGAGTAGGTGTTGATTTATAACGAACCGTATCAACATTGACTGTTCGCACGTTGTCACCGTCATAAACGGGCTTGCCGTTTTCAAAGACGGGTCTGCGATCCACAGCAGCCTCACCGTGAATTGCATACCATTGACTTCCGTTGATATGGCTGTATTCCTCTCCATTCAAATAGAGGTGATAAGCATCTCTCACCTGTTCTTCCTCCACTCCATAAATCTTTTTTGTATGACTGCTATATCCTGTTCCGTATTAGTAGAAATAAAGATATGCTGCCTGCGGAGCACGGCTTTGACCTTATCAGCATATTCTTTTTTATCCTCCTGCTTTTCGTATGGCAGCTTTATCAATTTGATTTGGCGTTGCCGACATAAATGTACTTTCAATATTTCCATTTGTTCTGTTCCACTTGTCCATTCTATCGCCAGTTTTTCTGACGGAAGATATGCTTCAAGAGTTATGCCGAGCAACTTATCCGAACCAAGCTGCACCTTCAAGCCTTTCAGACTTGCGTAATATCCGACTGTCAGTGCCGGAAATACTCTGTCATATTCCTTATCACAGACTATACAGCCTTTTTTAAGCAATGTCCTATCGCTTATCTTTGCCCTCCACATATGACCGAAGGGACATTTCCACCATACAACTTTCATAGACAATCTTGAAATCTCTGTGGGGAGAATAGTATTTTTCACAAAATCCCATTCGGCAAGCAAATGCCTGTCGGTCGTTGCAAGGTCATTGTAACCTGCAAGCACCGCTCTGTCTGTACATACGGGACAAGCTGCACCTTTTACACGGGTATTGACAACCGCCTTCCATTCATTGCCGCAGGTCTGACATCGCCACCATACATTTTGCCTTGATTTTTCATTGACCTCATCAGCTTTTAGCGGTTCATTCTTTTCCGACCATTCGGCAGCGATCTTCGGCTGTGTAGTTGCCAAATCATTAAATCCCTTTAACAGCGTGTACCCGCTGCAATACGGGCATTGACTGCCTCCAGAACGGGTAGAAATCAGGGTATACCACTCATTCCCGCAGTCCTTACATTTCCACCAGACCTTCCGATTAGTAAAAGGTGTTACCATTGTCGGCAGAAGCGGTAAGTTCCTCTCAGACCATTCTGCGGCGATTTCCGGAAAGAGAGTTGCAAGGTCGTTAAAACCTTCAAACACTTTATTATGAGCGCAATACGGGCAGCCTGTGCCGTTTAACGCCCTGCTCTTAACCGTTGCTGTCCATTCGTGACCATATTTATCCCGCCAAATCACTTTCTTGTGCGAGCCTATCGTTACCATCGTCGGTTTTAGCGGATTATTTTTACTCGACCATTCATCAGCCAGCTCCGGCTTCAGCGTTGCTAAGTCATTGATACCCTCTATAACTCTTGCGCCTGAGCAGATCGGACAATTTTCCCCGCTTGAACGAGCCTTCACACTTGTTTGCCATTCGTGACCACAAGCGCCCTTCCACCAAACAACTTTGTTTGAACCGTATGTAATCTTATCCGGAGTAAGCGGCAGGTTTTTATCCGACCATTCAGAAACAAGTTCCGGGCGCATTTCCGATAAAAGGTTGCTCATAACAAATCCTCTCCTTCCTCTATACGAACATTATATAAGGGGAAGGCAGTTCTTTGAATTTTGCGATACGGTTTTGGAATTGCTTGAAGGCGTTGCAGAATTGCAAAGTTTCGTTATAGTGATATGCTCTAAGAAAAAAGAAGGGAGACAGGCAATGAAGTATGAATCAATCATCAACAAAATTTTCAACGAGGCGGAATGTATGGCAGCGCATATCATACCTTCTGGCGAAGAATATTCCGCTGCTGCCGAGGAAATGAAAATGGCGGAGCAAAAGCTATTGGATACTTTCTCAAAGACACAGGAAGATCTGTTTGATGAATACGAAAGCGCCGTGTGTGATGTAGGAACTTTCGAGGACACGGAGACCTTTCGGTATGGAGTATCGGTTGGCGTGAGATTTCTTCTTGAAGCATTGATGCTTGAGAAAATATGATTTCACCTAATTGTTCGCGTCAAAGAAAAAAAGGCAGTCCCGTTTTCTCTGGGACTGCCTTTTCCATTGGCTTAATATGCGATTTTTCTGCTTCTGCACATTTTCCTGCACCGATTGGTGTAAAAATGGTGTAAATCCCGGGAATCTCAGAATTTCGGAAAATGAAGTACATCTCGTTTTAGTAGAGCTTTGCGCCTGCCGGAATAT
>ERZ827524.2383-NODE-2383-length-13624-cov-6.491119_pt1 | contig 13624 bp, 8 predicted proteins | sample MGYA00519702_ERZ827524 | MGnify/ENA primary metagenome ERZ827524 (study PRJEB31778, sample SAMEA3449341) | human gut metagenome | biome: human gut; feature: human-associated habitat; material: faeces | place: United Kingdom | collected 2010/2012 ...
TCCGTCAGAACCTTCTTGGTAAGCGTGTTGACTATTCCGGACGTTCCGTTATCGTAGTTGGTCCGGAGCTGAAGATTTATCAGTGTGGACTTCCAAAGGAAATGGCAATCGAGCTGTTCAAGCCTTTCGTAATGAAAGAATTGACAGCACGTGGTATTGCTACAAACGTAAAGGCAGCAAAGAAGAAGGTTGAGTCTTTGGAGCCAGAAGTATGGGATGTATTGGAGGATGTAATCAAAGAGCATCCAGTTATGCTGAACCGTGCCCCGACGCTTCACAGACTTGGTATTCAGGCATTTGAGCCAATCCTGGTAGAAGGTAAGGCAATCAAGCTTCATCCATTGGTATGTACCGCGTTCAACGCCGACTTCGATGGAGACCAGATGGCTGTGCACCTTCCACTTTCTGTAGAGGCACAGTCTGAGTGTAGATTCCTGCTTCTGTCACCAAACAACTTGTTGAAGCCTTCTGATGGTGGTCCGGTAGCCGTTCCTTCTCAGGATATGGTACTTGGTATTTACTATCTGACTATGGAGCGCTATGCAAGTATTTCTGACGAAGAAGCTGCAAATGTAGAGATTAAGAAAGAATATCTTGCTGACGACGAGAAGGGCAATCTGGAGCAGTTGCATACAGATTGTTATGCAGGCGAGTTAGATGCAGATGATTATATCAGAGTTCGTGTCGTTGCAAAGAAGACAAAGGCAGAGACATTCTACAAGAATATTGTAGGAACAGTCAGAAACTTCATGAAGCCGAAGTTCAGCAGCGAGAACCTTGCAATGCTCGCATATGAGAACAAAGAGATTACATTACATCAGAAGATCGAAGTTGTTCGTACTGTTACGACTCCAGATGGCGAGAAGCATACAGGATTCGTTGAGTGTACACTGGGACGTCTGATCTTTAACGAGATTATTCCACAGGATCTTGGATTCGTAGACAGAACAAATCCAGATAATATCCTGGAGCCAGAAATCAACTTCCATGTTGATAAGAAGCAGTTGAAGAAGATCCTTGACAAGTGTATCAATACACACGGTGTTACAAAGACCGCAGAGGTATTGGACGATATCAAGGCAATGGGTTATAAGTACTCAACAAGAGGTGCGATTTCAGTATCTATTTCTGATATGACAGTGCCTGCATCTAAGAAGGATATTCTGGAGCATGCACAGGAAATCGTAGATAAAGAGAATATGCTGTTCGGTCGTGGATATCTGACCGACGAAGAGCGTTATCATGCCGTTGTCAAGACATGGCAGGATGCTGATGACAAGCTTACAAAGGCTCTGTTGGATGGACTTGACAAGTATAACAACATCTACATGATGGCAGATTCCGGTGCCCGTGGTAGTGATAAGCAGATCAAGCAGCTGGCTGGTATGCGTGGACTGATGGCAGATACATCAGGACGTACCATCGAGCTCCCAATCAAGTCAAACTTCCGTGAAGGTCTTGACGTATTGGAGTACTTCATCTCTGCGCATGGTGCTCGTAAGGGACTTTCTGATACAGCCCTTCGTACAGCCGATTCTGGATACCTGACACGTCGTCTGGTAGATGTATCGCAGGATCTGATCATCCGTGATGTTGATTGTAGCGTAGATCGTGAAGAGAAGCCAGGCATGTATGTCGAAGTATTTATGGAAGGTGATCGTGTAGTCGAGAGCCTGAAAGATCGTATCACAGGTCGTTACGCAGCGGAAAGCATTTACGATAAAGATGGTAACATGCTTGTAAAGGTAAATCATATGATCACTCCAAAGCGTGCAGAGAACGTTTTGAAGAATGGTGTAGATAAGGATGGTGTTCCATTTACACTCGAAGGTGAGTCAGAACCAAGAAGAGATGCAAAGATCAAGATTCGTACGATCCTCACATGTCGTTCACACCTTGGCGTATGTTCAAAGTGCTACGGTTCAAACATGGCAACCGGACAGGCGGTTCAGGTTGGTGAGGCAGTCGGAATCATCGCTGCGCAGTCAATCGGTGAGCCTGGTACACAGCTTACAATGAGAACATTCCATACAGGTGGTGTGGCCGGTGGAGATATTACACAGGGTCTTCCTAGAGTTGAGGAGTTGTTCGAGGCAAGAAAGCCAAAGGGACTTGCAATCATCACAGAACTTGGTGGTGTGGTTGAGATCCGTGAGACAAAGAGAAAGCGTGAAGTAGTCATTACAAATCAGGAGACAGGTGAAGCAAAGGCTTACCTTATTCCTTATGGCTCACGTTTGAAGGTACAGGATGGACAGGTACTTGAAGCCGGTGATGAGCTGACAGAGGGTTCTGTAAATCCACATGATATCCTGAAGATCAAGGGTGTACGTGCTGTACAGGATTACATGATCCAGGAAGTACAGAAGGTATACCGTCTGCAGGGTGTTGAGATCAACGATAAGCATATCGAGGTTATCGTTCGTCAGATGCTGAAGAAGATTCGTGTTGAGGAAAGCGGAGATAGCGATTACTTACCAGGAATCAACGTAGATGCACTTGAGTTCACAGAGCTCAACGAGAAGCTGGAAGCAGAAGGCAAGGAACCAGCAAAGGGAACGCAGATTATGCTTGGTATTACCAAGGCTTCTCTTGCTACAAATTCCTTCTTGTCAGCAGCATCCTTCCAGGAGACAACCAAGGTATTGACCGATGCCGCTATCAAGGGCAAGGTTGATCCGTTGATCGGTTTGAAGGAGAACGTCCTGATTGGTAAGCTGATTCCTGCTGGTACAGGTATGAAGCGTTATCGTAATGTGAAGCTTGACACAGGCGATGGAAACATCGATATGTCAGAGGTAACAGGCGAAGAGACAGGTGATTTCGAGGAAGCAGATGCAACCGTAGAAGAAACTGTTAACACAGAAGAGTAATAAAATAAACACACATGGTTGGTGACAGCCATGTGTGTTTTCTTATAAATGACTTTATATTCTAAAAAAATGAAATTTTTTCTTATATTTTGCGGGTTTCCCTGTTGACATCCGACGATTTGAATAATATAATAGTCAAGCATGCGTTTAAGGCATGTGATTTGTGTGTATACTTGTGTATGCATGGTGTAAAATATTTTGAATGGAGGTGAAAACATGCCAACTTTTAACCAGTTAGTTAGAAAGGGAAGACAGACTGTAGAGAAGAAGTCTACTGCACCAGCGCTCTTAAGAAGTTACAACTCACTTAAGAAAAAGCCTACTGATACAGCTTCACCACAGAAGAGAGGTGTTTGTACAGCAGTTAAGACAGCTACTCCTAAGAAGCCTAACTCAGCTCTTAGAAAGATCGCCAGAGTTCGTTTGTCAAACGGAATCGAGGTTACATCTTACATCCCAGGAGAAGGTCACAACCTTCAGGAGCACAGCGTTGTTCTGATCCGTGGTGGTAGAGTAAAGGACTTACCTGGTACAAGATACCATATCATCAGAGGTACTCTTGATACAGCAGGTGTTGCTAAGAGACGTCAGGCACGTTCTAAGTACGGTGCTAAGAGACCGAAGGATGCAAAATAAATCGGTAGATTAGTATTGTAACAGTTCGTATTTCAAGAACTAAAAAGTGCGAAAGTGGGTTATGTTTTCCGTATTATATATTTATAGAAGGAAAGATAGCAATTTCCGCACGAACACATTTCCACAATACTCAAGTACAGCAGGTAACGGTTTGCTGTATCTCTATTGAGGGGAATGTGAGTACCGTTGAATTAATTCGGATTGAAAGATCCAAAAATAATTAAGGAGGGAAGAACCGTGCCACGTAAAGGACATATTGCAAAAAGAGACGTATTAGCGGATCCAATTTACAACAATAAGATCGTTACAAAGCTTATCAACAACATCATGCTTGATGGTAAGAAGGGTGTTGCTCAGAAGATCGTTTACGGTGCTTTTGATCGTATCGCAAACGAGACTGGTAAGGAGGCTTTAGAGGTTTTCGATGCTGCTATGAATAATATCATGCCATCACTCGAAGTTAAGGCCAGACGTATCGGTGGTGCAACATACCAGGTTCCAATCGAAGTAAGACCTGACAGAAGACAGGCTTTAGCGCTTCGTTGGTTGACAACTTACTCACGTGCAAGAAGTGAGAAGACTATGGAAGAAAGACTTGCAAAAGAGCTTATGGATGCAGCAAACAATACAGGCGCATCTGTTAAGAGAAAAGAAGACATGCACAAGATGGCAGAGGCAAACAAGGCATTTGCTCATTACAGATTCTAGTTTTCGGGTGCATATATACTAAAATAAGGAGGAAAAAACCTTGGCTGGAAGAGAATATCCACTTGATAGAACAAGAAACATCGGTATCATGGCACATATTGATGCTGGTAAGACAACTCTTACAGAGAGAATTCTTTACTATACTGGTGTAAACTATAAGATTGGTGAGACTCATGATGGCGCTTCTACCATGGACTGGATGGAGCAGGAGAAAGAGCGTGGTATCACAATCACGTCTGCTGCTACAACATGTCACTGGACATTAGAGGATCATCATAAGAAGAAGCCAGGTGCTTTAGAGCATCGTATCAATATCATCGATACTCCGGGACACGTAGACTTTACTGTTGAGGTAGAGCGTTCACTTCGTGTATTGGACGGAGCTGTTGGTGTATTTGATGCAAAGGCTGGTGTTGAGCCACAGTCAGAGAACGTATGGCGTCAGGCTGACACATACAATGTTCCACGTATGGCATTCATCAATAAGATGGATAAAATGGGTGCAGACTTTTTCATGTCTGTACAGACAATCATTGACCGTCTTGGCAAGAATGCAATTCCTGTACAGATTCCAATCGGACAGGAAGATGATTTCATCGGACTGATCGATCTGTTCGAGATGGATGCATACTATTATAAGAACGATGAGGGTACAGATATCGAGATTACAGATATCCCTGCAGATTTGAAAGAGCTTGCTGATAAGTGGCATGAGAATCTGGTAGAGAAGTGTTGTGAGCTTGATGATGACCTTATGATGCAGTATCTTGAGGGTGAGGAGCCATCTATCGCTGATATGAAGGCTGCACTCCGTAAGGGTACAATCGCAAACGAGGCAGTTCCTGTATTCTGTGGTTCTGCTTACAAGAACAAGGGTGTTCAGAAGATGCTCGATGGCGTTATCGAGTACATGCCTGCTCCTACGGATATCCCTGATATCACAGGTACAGACGAAGATGGTAACGAGGTAACTCGTCCTTCATCTGATGAAGCTCCATTTGCAGCACTTGCATTTAAGATTATGACAGATCCTTTCGTAGGAAAGTTGGCATTCTTCAGAGTATATTCCGGTACATTGAACTCAGGTTCTTATGTACTGAACGCAACAAAGGGTAAGAAGGAGCGTGTAGGACGTATCGTTCAGATGCATGCAAATTCCCGTACAGAGATTGACAAGGTTTATTCTGGTGATATCGCTGCAGCAGTTGGATTCAAGGTTACAACAACCGGTGATACAATCTGTGACGAGCAGCATCCAGTAATCCTTGAGTCTATGGAATTCCCTGAGCCAGTTATTGAGCTTGCTATCGAGCCAAAGACAAAGAATGATCAGGGTAAGATGGGTGAAGCTTTGGCAAAGCTTGCTGAAGAAGATCCTACATTCCGTGCACATACAGATTCAGAGACAGGTCAGACAATCATCGCAGGTATGGGCGAGCTTCACTTGGAAGTTATCGTTGATCGTCTTCTCCGTGAGTTCAAGGTTGAGGCAAACGTTGGTGCACCTCAGGTTGCTTACAAGGAGACATTTACTAAGGCTGTTGATGTAGATAGCAAGTACGCTAAGCAGTCTGGTGGTCGTGGTCAGTATGGTCACTGTAAGGTTAAGTTCGAGCCTATGGATCCAAACGGTGAAGAGCAGTTTATTTTCGAGTCAACTGTTGTCGGTGGTGCTATTCCTAAGGAATACATCCCAGCTGTTGGTGAAGGTATCGAGGAAGCAGCAAAGGCTGGTATCCTTGGCGGATATCCGGTACTTGGTGTTAAGGCAAACGTTTATGATGGTTCTTACCATGAAGTCGATTCTTCAGAGATGGCATTCCACATCGCTGGTTCTATGGCATTCAAGGATGCTATGGCAAAGGGTGGAGCAGTGCTTCTTGAGCCTATCATGAAGGTTGAGGTTACAATGCCTGAGGAGTACCTCGGTGATGTAATCGGTAGCTTGAATGCAAAGCGTGGACAGATCCAGAGTATGGACGATATCGGTGGTGGAAAGATTGTTAAGGCATTGGTTCCACTTGCTGAGATGTTCGGTTACTCTACAGAGCTTCGTTCTTCTACACAGGGACGTGGTAACTACTCTATGTTCTTCGAGAAGTATGAGCAGTGTCCAAAGAACATTCAGGAGAAGGTTCTTGCAAACAAGAACTCTTAATTCTGCAAAGTATATATTTGTAGGACAATTTTAAAAAATTGCTTGAAAATATCGCTATATTTTAATATAATGATTTTTAGCCGAGTAAACGCCCGGAAAGGGCAAATAAATTGCCCGGAGGGGCTATATTAAGGAGGAAATTATAATGGCAAAGGAAAAGTTTAACAGATCAAAGCCACATTGTAACATTGGTACAATCGGACACGTTGACCACGGTAAAACTACTTTAACAGCTGCAATTACAAAGGTATTGGCTGCTAGAGTTGCTGGTAACACAGCTACAGATTTCGAGAACATCGATAAGGCTCCAGAAGAGAGAGAAAGAGGTATCACTATCTCTACAGCTCACGTTGAGTACGAGACAGAGAAGAGACATTACGCACACGTTGACTGTCCGGGCCATGCTGACTATGTAAAGAACATGATCACTGGTGCTGCACAGATGGATGGTGCTATCCTCGTTGTTGCTGCAACTGATGGTGTTATGGCTCAGACAAAGGAGCATATCCTTCTTTCACGTCAGGTAGGTGTACCTTATATCGTAGTATTCTTGAACAAGTGCGATATGGTTGACGATGAGGAGCTTCTTGAGCTCGTTGAGATGGAAGTTACAGAGCAGCTTGAAGAGTATGATTTCAAAGATTGCCCAATCGTTAAGGGTTCTGCTCTTAAGGCTCTTGAAGATCCAATGGGTCCTTGGGGCGACAAGATCATGGAACTTATGGATACAATAGATTCTTATATTCCAGATCCTCAGAGAGATACAGATAAGGACTTCATCATGCCTGTTGAGGACGTATTTACAATCACAGGTCGTGGTACTGTTGCAACTGGTAGAGTTGAGGCTGGTGTTATTCATCTTAACGACGAAGTTGAAATCGTTGGTATCAAGCCAGAGAAGCAGAAGACAACTGTAACAGGTATCGAGATGTTCCGTAAGCTCCTTGACGAAGGTCAGGCTGGTGATAACATCGGTGCTCTTCTTCGTGGTATCAAGAGAGAGGATATCGTACGTGGACAGGTTCTTTGTAAGCCAGGTTCAATCACATGTCATACAAAGTTCACAGCTCAGGTTTACGTTCTGACAAAGGACGAGGGTGGTCGTCATACACCATTCTTCAACAACTATCGTCCACAGTTCTACTTCAGAACAACTGATGTAACTGGTGTATGTAACCTTCCAGCTGGTACAGAGATGTGCATGCCTGGTGATAACGTAGAGATGACAATCGAGCTCATCCACCCAATCGCTATGAGCCAGGGTCTTACATTCGCTATCCGTGAGGGTGGTAGAACAGTAGGTTCAGGACGTGTTGCTTCTATTATTGAGTAATATTTACTGATAGTTCTACGATATAGTAAATTTAAGGGTTTCGAGCATTTGCTCGGAACCCTTTTTGCATTATTTTTGCCTCTATATGTTTACAAAAATAATAAAAAAATCAACATAAGGTAGTGCAAAATCATAAAAAATGATATAATATAAAAAAATCATATAGATAGTATAAAAATGGAGGGAGATAATATGGCGAATATTTATAGTTTTGTTAATAAATCTGATAGTTGCCGCCTCGTATATACTAGTTATGAATTAAGTAAGATGGTTAGGGATAAAAGATGAACCTTATGAACGACATAAAGGGGAAATTGTTTCAGCGATATATGCGGATTATTTTGAAATTCCATTTTTAAAAAGTAATGATAAGACATTTTGTGTAGGAAATGCGGGACAAGTAGCATTTCCTAATTTGGTAGTAAAGAATTTAAAGTATATGTTGAATGATCTTGTTATTGAAATAGAAGAATAAAGAAAATGTTATCAGTTGATAAAAGATAATAGGAAATTTATAGATGAGGGGAAAAGGATTTATGAGAGAGAAAGGGAGTTGCCAATAACAGATAAACAAGTGCAGATGTTCTTAAATAAATTTAGAGGGGGAAAAAATGTATAATTTTAAAGAGGTTTTTCTGGGATGTTCTGATTCAGAAAAAGAGGCAGAAAGAAATCCTAAAATGTTTAGAAGTTCGTTTTTTGATCCAGAAGATAATATTTCAGAATTGATAAATGGGGATAGATTTATAATTTCTGGCAGAAAGGGAGATGGAAAATCAGCGTATAGTGCACAAATTAGTTTGCTTGAAGATGAACTTGACTTATGTGCGGTAAAAAAACCATTAAATAATTTTAACAATATTGTGTTTGAGAAACTATCTACATATAGAAATTTGGGTGGAAATCCATATATTTCATTTTGGAAATGTGTTCTTATGATTGAAAGTGTGAAATTGATAAATGATAAAGAACCTTTTGTTTCGAATAGGCAATTTAATGAATTAGTTAGTGCATTGCAAGAAACAGGATTATTGGAAAATGAGGATATATCAAGAACAATTACAAAGTTGGTAGAAACGAATACATCTTTTAGCCTAAAAAGTGTAATTACAATGGGAAATCGGCATGAAAAAACCAAGGAGTTACAGGGAACAGAGGAAATATATTTAGCAATTAGAAATTGTATTAAGTCGTTGTATTTTCAAGATAGAAAACATTTTCTATTAATTGATAATTTGGATGATATCTTGAGCGTAGATAATTTTGAACCAAAAGTTATTACAGGACTCATAAAAGCATGTGATGAGGTTAATTCATTTTTTGCAAAAAGTGTATTGCATTTGAAGATAATTGTATTTGTACGTTCTGATGTATTGGCGGTTTGCCGTGATACAAATTTTTCAAAAATATTGAGAGATTCAATGATTGAATTAAGCTGGAAAATTGATGATACATCAGATGCTACATCATCAAAATTAATTCAATTAGTAAAAAAGAGATTTGAATCTGTATGGGGACAAGAGAGCAGTTTTATTGACATATGGGATCAGATATTTGAACCAGTCGAAGCATCAAAATCATCGCTTGAATATATACTAGAAAATATTATTTATCGTCCAAGAGATATATTACAATTGATGATTGAAGCTCAAAAAATATATTGTTATGGAACAAAAATTAGTGAAAATATGCTTCAATCAGTGCTATATAATTTTTCGAATAGTTATTTTGTACCTGCAATGCAAGATGAATTAACAGGTTTTTTTCCAGATGATGCTGTAACTGTTCTACCAACTGTATTATCTAAACTAGGTCAACGATATTTCAGTTTAGAATAATTTAGTATAGAATGTGAAAAACATAAGGAATTTAATGGTGTTGATACTACTCAATTGCTTACAAAAATGTTTAATGATGGATATATAGGGCAACATAGACCGAAAGAAAGAAAAGATTATACAGTATTTAAGTATAGAAATTCTCGTGAAAATTTTATTGAGGAACATGAATGTATAGTTCATAGAGGATTAATGAGGTCATTGACAATAACTTGATAGATAACGAGCTATATTAAAGACTTTGTAAGAATGTTGATGGAAATATTTATTTAGAGAAATGAAAATGGCAAAATAGTAGATTTATCACGGATAGGGTTTATTAACGAAAGAGTATGATTGATTATTTATAAAAGAGAAAAGACTACGGTCTGAGAGATTTATTAAACAAAGAATTTTTGAAATTTCCAAATGCTCTAGTTCATCGTAAAAGAGAAAGGGGGCTTTATATCCATCAAGCGATAAATACTGAGGGAGCTATATTTGAGTAGATGAATTACGTTTATTGAGCAATTAATAGTGTGTTGTAAATATAAGGGTTTTGGAGATTCCTCTAGAACCCTTATGATATTCAAAAAGACACAGATTTTTAAAGGGATAAATGAAGGGGGGCATATATGAAAGAAAGAATTCCTCAAATGAAGAAATTTGAAGAGAAAGATGATGAAAAAAATTTAATAAAAACAATGATATTGGATCCGATAGAACGAGATATGGAGTTAGTGTATTTTATTAGACTGTTAGCCAGTATGGGACAAGATAATAGCATAATTGCTGTTAATGGAAAATGGGGAAGTGGAAAAACATTCTTTTTGAAGCAGTTTCAGCTTCTTTGCAATTATTATGCAAACAAAATAAAAAATGCAGAAGAAATCAAGGGGTATATTAATGAGTATAATAATGCTCAAAATAAAAAGTCGTATTTTGAAGGAATATTACAAACTGAGTATCGGGAATTTGTAAAAGAAGAATGTTGCGAGGTTTTATATTTTAATGCATGGGAGTATGATAATAATGACGATCCAATAAAGTCATTAATGTATTTTTTAATTGAGAATTATGACTTAGATTATAAAAAAATAGAGATAGATTGGAAAGAATTAGGAAAAAAGACAATTAAATTTTTAACAGGAATAGAATATGGAGAGGATTGTTTGAAAAAAACAAATCTTTTTGAAGATATTATTGGAAATAATGATATTAGAAAAATGTGGATAAATTTGTTGGATGAGATTATTAATCAAAATTGTAATAAAATATATTTTATTATAGATGATTTGGATAGATGCAGACCAGAATATGCAGTAAAGATGTTTGAACGATTGAAACATTTTGCAAATGATGAACGGATTGTTTTTATTATAGCAATAGATTATGAAGAAACTGTAAGCATGATTAAGCATTTTTACGGATATAAGGAAAGTGGAAATAAATTTTTGGAAAAAATAATAGACCAGTTTGTAGATTTAGATAACAGACAGTATAAAAGTTACAATAAATATTTGGGGGATTTGGTTGTTTGTTCAAAGGAGAAAAAAGAGAAACTAATGATTGCCGATGTAGTAAATAGAGTGACAAACTATGTATTTGAAGACTTTCACATGACGTTAAGAGAAATGGCAAGATATAGTGAAACGATAAAATATATTTCTTCTTTTTATGATGAGTATGTAGGAAGATATAGTGGTGAATTAGGAAATGCTATTTTAAAAGGAAGTGTGATGCCATATGTATTGGGATTAAATATTACAAATAAGAAAGAATATTATAAATTTATAGAGGGAAAGGGAGAAGAAAAATTTATTGCGTTTATTAAACGGCATAAAGAATTATATAGAGGCATTGGCATAGAGAAAGAAGATATAAAGGAAACTTTTGAAAAAATTTATCAATTTATTGTTTGTGTAATGAATCGTGATAAATATGTTTTGGAATCTATGGACATTAAAAATATACGATTATACGAAGAGACGGTTAGTGATATTTTTCAATGTATTAATCATTTGTATGATTTTGAAATATGTCATGAAGAAGAATGGGAAGAGTAAAAGTTAAATCTAGTAAAAAGTTACATCCTTAGGAGGACAACATGGTAAAACAAGACTACCTCATGCGTCTCATCCACGAGATGGTACGCACAATCATTAAATTAATATTTAACATTGACGAAAAGACAGTGGATATAGAACAGGAGCTGAAGGAAACATCAGACCTCTATATAAGACTGGTGAGACTGGCGGATGCCGGAAAGATAAACGAAGCGGAAAATCTGCTGTATGAACAGTTAGAAAACGGACAGGCAGAGGACTTAAAGGCGGCACTTGGATTTTATGACCATTTGAACGACTATACGGAAGAATTTTTAGACAAAGCCGATTTTTCAAGGGAGGAGATCAAGAGTGGATTGGTCAGTGTCCTGAGAATGTATGGATATGAAGGAATGACAGGCTTACTGATGTAGATGGAACGCTCAAATAGCAGACTTGAAAATTAATTCCGGTGAAGAGGATGCTGGGATTTGGAAATTCATTTTATGCAGCACGAAATGCCTGCCTGTCTTCTTGCACAACCAGAAAAAAAGTGCTAAGATAAAATAAATAAAACGTAAGCAGGAAAGAAAATGAAGCAATGGAAAACAAGACTGGCAATCTGCTTATGTTTATTACTGGCAGCACCGACAGTTATCAGTGCACTTCCGGTGAATAAATTAGAGGCAGAAGCTGCAAGTGGCACAAGTACGAATGTCTATGGATATTACACAGACATACAGGTAGAGCAGGGCATGACTTTCAACATGGGAGATTTGTTCCAGTATTCTCAGTATAAGAATAATAAAGAGATCAAGGGCGGATATCTCTCAGACCTCTCTAGTGGAGTATCCTATAAGAGCAGTAATAAAAATGTGATCACGGTCAGCTCTAAGGGTGACATTACCGTAAAGAAGACCGGTAAGGCAGTCATTACTACAAAGTACAAAGGAATTCCTGTTAGTACAACGATCACAGCAGTAAAGAAAAACGGTCTGAAATCAAATAAATACAGCAGTCTGCGTTCAAAAGCAAAGAATGTTGCAAAAGTATATGGTAATGGTATTACATCAAAGAACCGTTATAAATTAGCACAGGCAGTTATGACATGCCAGAATGCTCGTTGGGCTGTCACAGGGGAATATATCAGTCAGACAGGATTTGTTTCTTATTACTCCGTACAGACCGGAAGTGCTCATCGTTTAGTTGCACCGGAAATGATAAAGGCAGCAAAGATCAGTTCAAAACTCAGTGAGTATGCCTATAACAATAATCTGGTTGGAACAAAAGCAAGTAAGAACTTTAAGATTACAAGTGTGACTGCAAAGAAAAACAGTGAAACACTTACGATCAAAAGTATTTGCAATTAAGTATATCTATATCAATGACACCTATCTTCAGAATGATAAAAAAGCAGTGTTTAATGTATATGTCAAAGATACAAAGACAGGACATTACTATCGTGGTACAGCATATGCAAAACAGGGCAGCAATCAGATCAGCGTAAGAATGGATTACCTCAAGCTGAAATCAAATACAAAATATCAGGTATATTGACATGGTCAATGACAAAGGCTGGGCACAGGGAAAGACATTTACAGCAAAATAAAATATAAGAAAAGGGGCTGTGTAAACAGCCTTTTTTCTATATACAGGCGTGGAAAAGAAGATGAGTAAAAAAACAGGAACAAAAAAGAAACAAACCAAACAGAAAGAAAAACAACAGGGATTTAACGATTTACTGATACCAATGTTACTGATCCTTTGTATTATGCCGTTTATTGTAAGACTGGCACTCTATTCCTGCGGATATGCAAAATATCCGTGGTATTCGGATGAGGATGTCATTATGGATCTGTACAGTTATTACCGTTGTTATTTTTTTGAAGTAGTTGCAATTTTTACGGCAGCGGTACTGGCATTTCGGATCGGACTGTTTCCGGAAAACAGAAAAAAAATGAAAATATTTATCCCGTTGGCAGTGTATGCGGGAATGATACTGCTTTCGATCCTGTTATCCGTAAATATGGGAGCGTCATTTACCGGAAATTTTT
>ERZ827524.2384-NODE-2384-length-13616-cov-2.260305_pt1 | contig 13616 bp, 8 predicted proteins | sample MGYA00519702_ERZ827524 | MGnify/ENA primary metagenome ERZ827524 (study PRJEB31778, sample SAMEA3449341) | human gut metagenome | biome: human gut; feature: human-associated habitat; material: faeces | place: United Kingdom | collected 2010/2012 ...
GACCAGCCCGCCAGACGGTTGGCAAAGCTGATGAAGAAGTTGGCGATGCCGGTGCGCTCCAGAAATGCGCCAAAGATGATGAACAGCACGATGTAGGTGTAGCAGACGCTTACCGGCGTACCGATGACGCCGCTGGTGGTGTAGAACAGCTTATAGACGATGTTCTTCAGCGCCTTGTAAAAGCTGGGGTCCCAGCTGAGCTGGTTATAAAACGTGTAGATCAGCAGCAAGCCCAGCACCACCAGAATAGGCAGGCCCACGCAACGGCGGCACAGCTCGATCAGCACCACAATACCGATGGCACCGACAATGATGTGGACGGGCTGGAGCTTGGTGGCCAGCTGAATGATGGAAAATGCGTTGATGGCAAAATAGAAGAAGCTGCCAGCGCCCAGAACCATCAGGAGCCAGTCATACCAGGGCACATGGTTCACCCGGGCAGCACCCTTTCTGGCGGGATACACCAGATAGCCGATGATGATGATAAAGCCCAGGAACAGGGACAGCCGCCGCTCCGGAAGCGCCTTGCTGAACAGGGTCATCAAGATACAATAGATTGAGAAGGCCGACATCAGCACCTGCAAGGCGATTTTCGGAGCCCCCTCCCAGATACGGGTGTTGGATTCCCGGTCATACTTCTTCATCACCGCATCCACGTCCGCCTGGATATCATGCTCCATCTCGTGCACCTCGTGGTCGAGTGCCTTTTCCACTTCAACAATGGGGTCTTTTTTCTTGAACAGGCCCATATGGTCTCCTCCTTGATCGTTTTCTCACATCCGCAGTTGACAGGGGCAGCGGATCCCTGTCCTTCTCAACCGGGGATCGGGGTAAATTCTTGTAAATTGGTCCGCAGCAAGCGCTCTGTTCTTCCGTTCCGGAGAGCTGTGCTTCGCTTTAGAACCACTCACGGCTGCGGCGGATTTCTCCGACGCAGCTTTCCGGCGCATCGCGCCGGAAAGGTTGATTTTAATGGTGCAGGAATCCCCTGATGGGTTTCCCGCACACACCCTTCCCTTCCGTTCCGGAGAGCTGTGCTTCTCTTTAGAACCACTCACGGCTGCGGCGGATTTCTCCGCCGCAGCCTGAATGACATACTTATAGGTAAGGAAATGGCGGTGATGCTGTAAAGATCCCGTTCAGATCTTTACTTGGTTGCCACATCGAAGCCCTTCTCGGCGAAGTACTTGGCAGCGCCGGGATGATAAGGCACAGAGGTGATGGAAGCGAACTCGGTGGACAGCTCGCCGTACTTGGCGTGGCTGCTGATCAGATCGGGGGCGTTGTCGAAGATGTCAGCCGTCAGAGCATAGATAGCATCCTCAGATACATCGTCACGGGCCAGGATCACAGCGCCCACAGCCACGGTGGTCACATCCTCGTCCTGACCGTTGTAGGTACCGGCGGGGATGACGTGCTTGGTGTAGTAAGGAGAGGCGGCCAGCAACTCGTCGATATGGGCGTCATCCAGAGACACCAGATAAGCAGCCTTGGTGGTGGACAGATCCATGATGGCAGTGGTGGGGGCGCCGGCCACGATGAAGGCGGCGTCGATCTTGCCGTCCTTCAGGGAGTCAGCGCTGTCGCCAAAGCTCTGATAGGTAGCGTTGATCTTGGTGAACTTGCCGTCAGCGTCCAGATCGCCCAGACCATAAGCGCTCAGGATGTCCACAGCGTTGAAGTACACACCGGAACCGGCAGCGCCGACAGACACGTTCTTACCGGCCAGATCAGCCACGGTCTTGATGCTGGGATCGGTGGTGACGATCTGCACATATTCCATGTACAGGGCGGCCACGGTGGAGAAGCAGTCGATGGGGCTCTCAAAGAGGTTGGTGCCGTTGTAGGCATAGGCCATTACGTCGGACTGGCAGAAGGCCAGCTCCGCGTTGCCGTCGGCCAGCTCTTCCACGTTAGACTTGGAGCCGTTGCCAACCAGACCGGTGACAGACACATCGGTATTGTTGGTGGCGTGCTGGGCGATAACGGAGCCGAAGGCATAGTAGGTGCCGGACTCGCCGCCGGTGACGAAGCGCAGCTTCGCGGTAGAAGCAGTGGGAGCGCTGTCGCCAGTCTCATTGCCGGAGGCGTTACCGCCGCCGCAGGCAGTCAGAGAAGCGATGAGGCCCAGAGCCAGAATCAGAGAAAACACTTTTTTCATTCCAAATCCCTCTTTCACAGTTGAATTAGGTGGAAACGCCCGGTGCTTTTTTCAAGGGTGTTTCCGTAAGCATGTGCATAGTATACATGTATATCATTCATTTTGCAAGGGTCATTTTCTCTTTTTGGTGATTTTTTGCAATGTTCAAGTATTCATCTTGCATTTTCGCGCTATTCTCTGCGTTTTCCCACAAATGTCTTGCAAAACAAATGTCCGTCTTGCAAAAACACGCCCCGCCAGGAAAACCAGCGGGGCGTGTTTTGTGCAGTTTAACTAAGAGCAACTTACTGAATCACCTTGGAGTCTACAACTTCCTTCAGCTTGGCGGAGAAGTTCTCCAGGCTCATAGCGCCCAGATCCTCGCCGGCGCGGGTACGGACGGAGACCGTCTTGTTTTCCATATCCCGGTCACCCACAACGATCATATAGGGCACCTTCTCCAGAGTGGCCTCACGGATCTTCTTGCCGATCTTCTCGTTGCGGTCATCCACCTCCACGCGGAAGCCTTGGCCGTCCAATGCGTCGGACAGCTCCTTGGCATAATCCAGCGCACGGTCGGTGACAGGCAGGATCTTCACCTGAACAGGAGCCAGCCATGCGGGGAAGGCCCCTGCGAAATGCTCGGTGATGATGCCGATGAACCGCTCGATGGAGCCGAACACAACACGGTGGATCATCACGGGCACGTCCTTGCCGCCGTCGCTGGTGGTATACTCCAGATCAAAGCGGCCGGGCAGCTGATAGTCCAGCTGAATGGTGCCGCACTGCCAGGTACGGCCCAGAGAGTCCTGAATGTGGAAGTCCAGCTTGGGGCCGTAGAACGCACCGTCGCCGGGGTTCACCACATATTCCTTGCCGATGGAGGTAATGGCGTCGGCCAGAGCGTTCTCTGCCTTCTCCCAGTCCTCCCGGGTGCCGATGTGGTCCTCGGGCATGGTGGACAGCTCGATCTGGTAGGTCAGGCCGAAGGTGGAGTAGATTTCGTCGAACAGTTTGACGACGTTTTTGATCTCCTCCTTCATCTGGTCGCGGGTCATGAAGATGTGCGCGTCGTCCTGGGTGAAGCAGCGGACGCGGAACAGGCCGTGCAGCGCGCCGGAGAGCTCGTGGCGGTGAACCAGACCCAGCTCGGCCATGCGCAGCGGCAGGTCGCGGTAGGAATGTGGCTCGTTCTTATAGACCAGCATGCCGCCCGGGCAGTTCATCGGCTTGATGGCGTAGTCCTCGCCGTCGATAACGGTGGTGTACATGTTGTTCTTATAGTGATCCCAGTGGCCGGAGCGGTGCCACAGCTCCTGGTTGAGGATGATCGGGGTGGAGATCTCCACATAGCCGTAACGCTTGTGGCACTCTCTCCAGTATTCCAGCAGGGTGTTCTTGAGCACCATGCCCTTTGGCAGGAAGAACGGGAATCCCGGGCCGTCCTCACTCATCATAAACAGGCCGAGCTCTTTTCCGAGTTTTCTGTGATCACGTTTTTTCGCTTCTTCCAACATGTTCAGATATTCTTCCAGCTCTGCTTTTTTCGGGAATGCAGTTCCGTAGATTCTCTGCAGCATTTTATTTTTCTCGCTTCCTCTCCAGTATGCACCTGCAAGGCTTGTGAGCTTAAATGCTTTGACATATTTTGTGCTCATCAGGTGAGGACCTGCACACAAATCTGTAAACTCTCCCTGAGAATAGAAGCTGATTGTCTCATCTTCCGGAAGGTCTTCGATCAGTTCTACTTTATATGGTTCTTCTTTTTCTTTGAAATATTCGATTGCTTCATTTCTAGGCTTTGTAAACTGCTCGATCGGGAGATTCTCTTTTACGATCTTTTTCATCTCTTTCTCAATCTTTTCCAGATCATCTGCTGTAAACGGTGTCTCTCTGTCTACATCATAGTAAAATCCGTCTGCAACAGATGGTCCGATCGCCAGTTTTGTCTCCGGATATAATCTCTTCACAGCCTGTGCCATGATATGAGAGGCTGTGTGACGGAACGCACCTTTTCCTTTTTCATCATTGAATGTAAGAATGTTCAGCTCACAGTCTTTGTCGATCACAGTTCTTAAATCAACAACTTCTCCGTCAACTTCTCCTGCTGTTGCAACCCTTGCAAGTCCTTCACTGATATCTTTTGCAATATCAATGACAGACATATTGTTTTCATACTCTTTTACAGATCCATCTTTTAATGTAATCTTCATCTTCTTATTCATCCTTTCTTGATATATAACGTTTTATTTATCCTGTCACAATTCTCTATAGATTTCTTCTATAATAAATCTATAACAGAAATAAAAAATCCCATGGACTAATAAAAATCCATGGGACGAGTTATCGCGGTTCCACCCTGGTTATCTGTTTCATATCCTTTGATCATAAACTCCAGAAACAGATCACTTGATCGACGATTAACGGTGTCAGCCGGGCTGGTTTACAGCCACTCCGAGGTGGTCTTCCTTTGTTTGTCTGCTTAGGATACTTTCAGCAAATGTATCCCTCTCTGGAAGCTTTCCACAAAGTACTCTTCTCATCAACGTTTTCTTCTTTTTGATTTCTTGTAAATTATAGCATTGTGATTCTATAAAATCAATACAAAAATAGAAAATTATAAACGATTCATTAATAAATAAGCATTCTTTACAACTGCTGCCGCCCATTCTCCGCCAACACAGTAATGTTTGTTCACTGCTGCCGCAGAAGTTCCAACATAGTAACTTCCACCTGGTGTCAGGTATTTTTCATGTAAAGTTTCTGCAGTTGCTAAAAGTCCTGCTTCTTTCGTTGATTTGTTAATTCCTTTTGCATGATCCGATGTTACACCATATCCAGTCAGATTATTATCTTCCCTCGCACGGCGGCTCGTGCCCCATGCACTTTCATGTGCAGCGATTCCCATCAAAAAGACTGCATTCACATGATATTTTTCTTCCGCCTTGACATAAGCTTTCGCATCATCATACAAAGCAGTTCCTTCCAAAATATGTTTGGCGTCTGAAACTGTGATATGACTTAGAGCACTGACATCATTTGGATTAAAATATCTTGTCTGTTCCTCTTTTTTGATCTCTCCTTTGAACTTCTTGATCTGCTTCTTGATCGTCTGAACCTTTTCTTCCATTGGTTTGATCGGAAGTATCTGTTCGTTCTTTAAATACTGATCAAGCTGAATCGTTTCATTCTTATCAAGCAAAGTCTCAAAATCCGGATGATTGATTCCAAAAACATATTTGCTTGCGATCGTTCTCAGATTCTCATCTCCAAATAAATCTGCAAGTTCATATAAATCTTCTCTTAACTGCTCATCTTTTTTAGAAATCTTCATAGAAGGAGTGATCTCCTGACCATATAAAGCAATCTCCGCCTTGGAATTTGCTGTATACTTTTTGTAAAATTCATTTATAGATCGTGCTTTTTGCTGTTCCAGGCGAATCTCTTCCTCAATTTTTGCTTTTTGTTTTTTCAACTGTTTCACTTTCGCCTGTTTATCCTTGATCCTTCCTTCGATCGTATCCGAAGAACTCTTACTGATCACTTGTGTTGGCATTGGAATGACTTTGTTTTCTTCCTTTTTCTTTAATTTTGTCTTCTTTGTCTTAGTATGTTTCTTGCTTGTTGTCTTTTTCTTCTGTTGTTCTTTACTTTGCGTTCTTTTTGTTTCTTGCACCGTTGCTGCTGTTTCGGTAGAAACTTCTGTTGTCACTGACTGATCGGTCTGTGTATCATCTGCATAAACCGGTATTACAGAGATTGTCATAATCGCGCATACAAATGCTGTCATAATCTTACGTCTCATGATTGCTTCCTCCCTTTGTTTGAACATTGTTATGACATGATCATCTTTCTAATACTCAATTTTATCTGGTAATTTCTACCTTACTCCTTTTTGTATAAAAATTCAAGTACGCAGTGTTACGTACTTGTAAATTTTTTATTCTTTATGATGCAGGAAGCAACCTTCCTCATGTGAGTCAACCACTCCCACTGCCTGCAGATAGGAATAAATGATCGTTGTACCGACAAATTTCATTCCACGTTTCTTTAAATCCTTTGAAATCTGGTCGGATAATTCTGAAGATGTTTTTCCCGTCTCATGGATGATCTTATGATCTGTAAACTTCCATAAATATTCAGAAAAGGTTCCGTATTGTTCCTGGATTTTCATAAAAATAGTCGCATTTGATACGGCAGCAGATATTTTTCTTTGGTTTTTTATAATCCCTTTATTTTCTTTTAATTGCGCTTGTTTCTCCTCATCATATGCACTCACTTTATATACATCAAAATCATCAAACGCTTCTCTGAACGCTTCTCGTTTATTTAACACACACTCCCACGATAATCCTGCCTGAAACGATTCCAAGATCAGCATTTCAAATAATTTATGGTCGTCATAGACAGGCACTCCCCATTCTTTATCGTGATAATCGATGTATATCGGATTCTTTGGATTAGCCCAACTGCATCTGTCTTTTCCATCATGATATTTCATAAAAATGTCTTCCTCCATTATGTTTATTATAGTATACCTGACATCTTTGTCAGATCATCTAAAATCCACATTCACAACCACAATCTCCGCTTTCGTTCCGACCCTCATATTCGGGCCAAATAAACCGACACCTGAAGTTACGATCTGATGCGCATTTCCAACCTTACGATATCCATACGGATTCTTCCAAAACAAATAAATTGTAATATTCCCAGGGAACAGCTGTCCATCATGCGTATGCCCGCAAAGATCAATGTCTACTCCTGCCTGATTTAACTCTTCCAACTGCCTTGGCTCATGATCCAGTATGATCACAGGCTTTTTAAGATCCATTCCATTTACCAGTTCTTTTGGAGTCTTACGTCTGCTGATCCCACGGCCTACTTTCTCAGCATCTGGTCTTCCATAGAGATAGAAGCTTTGATCAATACAGACAGATTCATCTCTTAATAACTTCATTCCTGCCCTTTTTACAAATTCATCCATTCTTGGATCGCTGGCCTTTTTCTCCCGACCGCTGCCAAATGTAAATCCTTCAAGAATCTTTTCATCAATATCATGATTTCCATAAACTGCATAAACACCGTATTGACTCTTTAGCTGTCGAAATATCTTGACCAACTGATCTGGATCATCTAATGCATCATATTCATTATCAAAAATGTCTCCTGCGACCACGATCAGATCTGGACTTTGCTGATTTACTTTCATCACCATCTGTTTCATCTGAGAACATCCAATATTGTATCCAAGATGAAGATCTGCAAGTAAAATGATCTTTAGCTTTTTATGATTTCCTGCTTTTTTATGTATCGTTACGTGGTAGCTTGTTGTCCTGATATTCCTTGCATTACACACTCCGTAAAAACTGATCAATAAAATCAAGATCATACAAATGCTTCCAACAATCCTAAAAACTTTTGGTGTCCGAAACTTTTTCTGATCTGCTTTTACAAAATAGATTAAGATTAGGCGGATCAGATCCGCAATAAGGATCGTAAGCGCCAAATACATCAAAACACCCAGCCAGTAATTACTGATCAGTTTCATAGCTCGCCGTATCCTTCCTTGTGGAATCAAAAATGCAATCAGAATACTGAATGCAAGAAATACATAGATCATGACCAAAACTGCTTTGATCCATTTCTTTTTAAAATAAACATGATAAGTCTCTAACCATTTCAGTATTCGAAATAATAAATAGACATTTAACAGCAGATAAAGTGGTGCTAAATATATTGCGATCATCTTATTTTCTGCACCCTCTTTCTTACTATATTTTTATTGATTTTTTATCAAATTCATTGTAATCGGATAAACTGTCGCCTGATTTGTCAATGGATCTCGATTCTGATAATCAAACAATAGGATGGTTTTTGTTTCTTTAAAATCTTCATTTACCGCATGATCGAATTGTTCCATATGGGAAAATTTCCGCATATTCTTTTGTCCAAAATATGCAAGTCGTTCATCTTTTAATAAAATCTCTTCGTTGATATAACGAAGCTCGTCCTTTTGTAATGTATAATCTCCTGCAAAATCCGGACGTTTCTTTACATTTTCACGAAGATATAAGTCATACGTTAACAACTCTTTATATAATACAAGATTCTCTTCTGCTGTAATGGTTTGTATAAATTCATATAAGATTTCAAATCGGGCAATCCGGCTGTGGCTGACCTTGTCATAACCTTTCTCCTCATAAAATCTGGCAAGTGTATCATATAAAGCAAATGCAGTGTCAAATTCTTTTTCCAACAACCGCAAGGTGTTCGAAAACTGGCTGCTATTATAATAAACTTCCACCATTTCTTCCACTTTCTTTAAAACCAGTACATCTTCATAAGACAGCCATTTTGTATAAAGGACTTCATAAGGCGGTGTATCTTTATAAACAAGCCCATAGTTCTCTTTTTGTTTTTCCATATAAGAACCTTTTAATACTTTTAAAAAGCCCAGTTGCAACTGATCCGGCTGCATCGCATATACATCATTAAACGACCTGTGAAAACTTTGCAAATCTTCATAAGGCAGTCCTGCGATCAGATCCAAATGTTGATGTATATTATGTCCAGCATTGATCCTTGTTACGATATCTACAACTTTCTTAAAATCCATTTTCCTGTGAATCTCAGTGATCGTATCGATGTTCGTTGACTGAACGCCAATCTCTAACTGAATCAGTCCCGGACGCATATCAGAGATCAATTCAATTTCATCATCCTTTAAGACATCTGCTGCCACTTCAAAATGGAAATTGGTAATGCCGTTATCATGTTCCTTTATATAACGCCAGATTTCCATTGCATGATCATGTCGACAGTTAAAGGTACGATCGACAAATTTGACCTGTGGCACTTTATGATCTAAGAAAAACTGTAATTCCTTTTTGACAAGAGAAAGATTTCGGAAGCGCAGGCATTTATCGATCGAAGATAAACAATAACTACATGAAAATGGACAGCCCCTGCTTGATTCATAGTAGATGATCTTATGTTCAAAATCTTCAATATGTTCATACACAAATGGAACTTTACTTAAGTCCATCACTGGACGCCATGGTGTTTCTACGATCTCATCTTCATTTCTATAAGTTAGTCCAGGAATCTTGCTAAGATCATCTCTCTTTCCATGATAATGATCAAGCACTTCAAGGAATGTAACTTCTCCTTCCCCTTTCATCACACCCGTTACCTGTGGAAGTCGTCTTAAAACTTCTCTGGAATCATAGGAAACTTCTGGTCCTCCAAGCCAGATTGGAACATCCGGCAGTAGTTTATGGATTTCCCTGATCACACGTTCTATGTATTCAATATTCCAGATATAACAGGAAAAACAAAGGATATCTGGATGTTTCTGATACAGACTCATCAGGATATCATCCACCTGCTGATTGATCGTATATTCTGCAATCTCGACTTCATCGATATATGGCTTTGCGTAGGCACGAAGGCAGTAAACTGCAAGGTTCGAATGAATGTATTTCGAATTGATCGCTGTTAATATTGTGTGTTTCTTTGTCATATTATTTATCTCGCACTTTCTTTATTTTGTTTCATTCTGAATATCTTTTTGTTTTGTCTTACTCTGAAAATAGATAAACGAATCCGCCGCATCAAGAATATCACTAAATTCATCTCTTGGTGCGATCTCAATATATTTCTTTAATAAATCTTTCTCTTCTTTTTTATATCTTCCATAAAAAATGTCAAACAGATTATGACCCCGCATATAGGTTTTGATCTCTTCCATATGTTCTTTCATATCTTGCGGTGATGTAAAATCACGCCCCATCATCTGTATCAAATGAACTCCACTTTTGATCCTATGCAGATATTCTCTCCATTTATCATATAAAATCTCATAAAAAGCATCTTCAGATTCTATAACTCCAAGTTTTGACATGATCTCTGGATTTAAAAAATAATTTTCAAAGGAATAATATTTTAAGATCAATACATTTTTCCTTGTCACTTTTGGTAAATGATCAACATCCACAAGATTTCTCTCATCATAATATTTACAAAGCTGTCTTCCAAGCATATCTCGATCCTTACCATCACTATCACGGATCATTAAAAAACGATCCTTCATATAAAGCTGATTTATATATTTTAAGTTGGCATACGTCTTGATATTGGTACAGCTGTTTGTTGTCAGGATCGCTACACGATTTAATCTGCCATCTTCATCATAAATCTCAGAATAGTAATGATTTAACAACAATGGCAAACGGTATTTATCTTGTTTTCCTTCTACGATAAAAACAAAATCAACATTCATAAGATCGGAAGCATTATATCCAAGATCGTCTAACACCGAACTAATGTTCGTTTTCTTCTTTGCAACAGAATATGAATCTTCATCCAATATGATCTGACATAATTGTCTACTGCTAAAATTGGCTAATAAATGTGGAGAATGTGTTGTAAAGATCACCTGATTCTTCTGTGCCAGACGATAAAGGATCTCACTGGCTGTCTTTTGCAGTTGTGGATGCAAAAACATCTCTGGTTCCTCTACCAGAATAATCGATGAAAGACTATTCTCATCCATTACATAAGCTTCCAGAAGAGAAAGCATATAAATACTTTTCATTCCACGCCCCAATCGTTCCACAGAAATTGAAATATCACGTTCTTTGTTATAAGCCTCTGCATTAACTTGAAGCATCTGATCAACATCATAATTCATAGAGAAAATGATATCCTCAAATCCGCCGTTCTTATGGAAGCTCTCATTAATACGTTTCTCAAACTGATCAATGTTCATCTCATACAATTTATATTCAAATAACTTTGCAGCCTCAAATGCATTCAGCTCTTTTGGACTCTTCTGATCGATCAGACCGATACACTGAAAACAATGGGTACATGGTTTCACAGGATCAAACATACAGCAGTTTGTACGCATGATCTTAAGCAAACTGTCTTCCTGTAACATAAAAAGATCATCCTGTATCTGTTTTAAATTACGGTTCGTTCCAATGAAATAAATGATTGGGAAAATCTCTCTAATATATTTATTATGTTTCTTCTTACCATCGTAAAACCGCTGTTTACCTTCTTTATTGGCAATGAACGTAAAAGTGATCTCTTCATTTTTATAGGATGGAAGTTTGCTCTCAAAATCCTTTTTCCAAAGATCATATTTTTTATACTGGCTTACCATACCATTTTTATGGAAAATATGAAGATCTTCTTCTGTAATGGATAATATAAATCCAATCTCTATATTTTGCATTGTCTCGTTAAAATCATCCAATGAGATTTCATAAGATCCTTCGACTGCACGCAAGGCATGAAGGATGGATGATTTTCCTGTATTATTCTTTCCAACAAGAATCAGAGCATTCTGGATATCTGATATTTCCATATGCCGGATTGATTTAAAATTCTTAATTGATAAATATTTAATTTCCATAAGATGCTCCTTTCTTTTTTTATCTTTATTATCTCATTTTTTATATTTAAAATCCAGTCACAAACAGACATATGTTAAGAAATGTTACGATCAGTGCAATCATAAAAAGTATGATCTTTAATCGTTTCGAATTCACGTATTTCCCCATGACTTTCTTTGAGGATGTCAGATAAATCTGAGTAAAGATCGTAATCGGAAGTTGAACTGCCAAAAACATCTGGGAATAGATCAATCCATCGAATGGAGATTTTATCAGTAAAATAATCAATGTTGCCGGAATCATAATAAGAACTCCTAATTTCGTATCTTTATGATGAATATCATAAGGATGATCAAAAATTCCAGAAAAAATCGTTCCACCAGCCATTCCTGCTGTAATACTTGATGAGATTCCAGCAAGTAATAATGCAAGTGCAAAAATAATTGATGCTGCATTTCCAAGAAGTGGTGTTAACATGGAACCTGCTAAATGAATATCATCAATAGAATGACCATTTCCTTGATACAGGGTAGCTGCTGCCATTAAGATCATTGCACTGTTAATTGCCCATCCTATGATCATGGAAAATAAGGTATCTTTAAACTCGTATTTTAACTGCTGTTCTATCACATTTTCATCTTTTAGATTCCATTCTCTGCTCTGAATGATCTCTGAATGTAAAAACAGGTTATGTGGCATCACGACTGCTCCTAGAACACTCATGACAACTGGAAGTGAACCTTTGGGAATTTCTGGCTTTACCCATCCGATCAGCGCCTGTTTCCATTCAATATCTGCAATACAGATTTCAAACAGAAAAGAGAATCCGATCAGTGATACAAATAAGATGATCAGTTTCTCGATTCTGCTGTATGCATTCGTAAACTGACAGATCAGTACGATCCCTAAAATGATAAATGTACCAATCTTTACTGGAATATGAAACAGCATTTCTAATGCCATTGCACCACCTAAAAGTTCTGCCATTGCGGTTGCGATCGATGCTGCAACTGCTGTTAATAAAATGATATTCTTAAGACCTTTGTTGATATACAAACTTGTTGCTTCTGATAAACATTTTCCTGTGACGATTCCTAGATGTGCTGCATTATGCTGTAAGATAATGAGCATGATCGTTGATAATGTGACCATCCATAACAACGTATATCCATAACCGGAACCTGCTGCGATATTACTTGCCCAGTTTCCAGGATCTATAAAACCTACAGTGACTAATAAACCTGGGCCGACATACCTTAAGAAGTTCATTGTTTCTTTTGTTGATGATTTAAAAAATTGCATCATACACGAAAGTTCCTTTCTTTTTATTTTTGTTCTAGTTAGTCTTAGCTAACTATTATTATACATAGAAGGGGAAAGTTTGCAAGCTTTGTGAAAAATTGATAGAATAAGTCATGTATTATTTTCATTTACTACTACTGAATAGCCGTAAATGGTATGCTAAATAAATAAGAAACAGGTGAATTTTATGAAATCATTACCATATTATGACGATCTGACTGCAAGACAGACGATCAAATTACGTAAACTTATTAAAACACTCCCGCCTTTTGCGAAAGAATTCTTCCGTGCAATTGATTCTACCACACAAGTAAGAACTCGAATTGCTTATGCTTATGATCTGAGAGTGTTCTTTCATTTTCTGATCGATGAAAATCCTGCTTACCGTAATTACTCTGTGCTGGATTTTAAAGTAAGTGATCTTGATAAGATTGAATCCGTTGATTTGGAAGAATATATGGAATATTTAAAGGTTTACATCTCGGAAGAACAACATAAGCATATGCAGAATACTGAACAAGGTGTTTTTCGTAAGATGTCTGCACTCCGTTCTTTTTACGGATATTTTTACAAACGACAGCTGATTGAGAAAAATCCAACATTGCTTGTTGATATGCCAAAAATCCGTGAGAAGGAAATTATCCGTTTAGAAGCCGATGAAGTTGCTTCTTTGCTTGATTTTGTAGAACACGGTGGTGACCATTTAACTGGGCAGAAACGTGCTTATTATGAAAAGACAAAAGAACGTGATCTTGCGATCATTACACTTC
>ERZ827524.2391-NODE-2391-length-13584-cov-2.922093_pt1 | contig 13584 bp, 8 predicted proteins | sample MGYA00519702_ERZ827524 | MGnify/ENA primary metagenome ERZ827524 (study PRJEB31778, sample SAMEA3449341) | human gut metagenome | biome: human gut; feature: human-associated habitat; material: faeces | place: United Kingdom | collected 2010/2012 ...
ACCCTGGATGGGATCACCCGCAGCGCATCGCTGGAATTCATCGGGGGCGACGAAGTGGAAGGTCGCGTCTGGACGCTTCCCTCCCCCAACGGCTCCATTGAGGCCGTCCTGCGGCTGAGCTCTGAGGGCAGCCTGTCCTACATCGCCATGCAGGAGGGCAAAACCGTCCTCGATTGGGCGGCCCTCGGCATGGAAACCAGCCTCGAAAAGGTCCGCATGGTCGGCCCCAAGCCTTTCCTCCTCGCGGGCGTGCTCGCCCTGTGGCTCATCGGCGGCGGCTATTTCGTGACCCGGTTCATCCTCTCCCTCAACTTCTAACGCGGACGGGCAAAGCATCAGATTTTTGGGGAAGCGTTCATTGAAACGTTTCCCCCTCCCCTTTTCAGAACCTTTGCGGCCCCTCTTCCCGAACGCGTTACCCTCCATACAGAGTTTCCCATAAAAGACAGGAATGCCCCTCCTGTCTTTTTTCTTTCGGATGGTTTTTCCGGCAGTACAGCCGGATCATCTCTTCCACGACATGCTGTTCCTTCTGTCGTTTCTTTTCTACTTTATCCATCATATTATTCCACTTCTGCACCTTCCGGTAATTCTTCTCCCACTTTTAAAGTTTTCACTCGAAGTAAGAAGTATAACAGGTGGCATACCCAAACCACTGCGATACAGATTCTTCCGATTGGTACATTCTTCATGCAGATAAAGCCGATTGCCATGACTACCGTTACCATTCCGATAATCTTGCATTTTGTTCCCATTGTCATGGCTCTTTTCTGAACAAAACTGTCCAGATGTTTCTTATAAAGATTCGTTCCTACGAACCAGTCGTGCAGTTTCTTAGAACTCTTTGCAAAGCAAAACAGTGTTGCCATATAAAACGGAACGGTTGGCAGGATAGGAAGTACAATTCCTATCGTACCAAGTCCCAGGCAAAGAAATCCAAGCACGATCCATACTACTTTTAAAGGATTTTTCATCTTCTTTCTGTTCTCCTGTGGGAGTTTTCCTCCCCTTTATTTCTTGTCGTTCTACTACTATTTTCTTCTTACACCGCCAGCACAAACTTCCGTCCATCAACCCTTGTCACACCAAGCTCAATGCCATACAGTTCCCGGATGCTCTCTTCCGTAATCACTTCTTCCGGATCACCTTCCACCAGCACTTTTCCATCTTTCATGCCGATGACATTATCTGAATATGCGATTGCCTGATTGATGTCGTGCAGTACCATGATGATGGTTATTCCAAATTCCTGATTAAGTTTTTTCACCAGTTGCAGAATCTCAATCTGATACCGGATATCCAAATAGGTAGTCGGCTCATCGAGGAACAGCGTCTTTGTTCCCTGACAAAGTGCCATTGCAATCCATACACGCTGACGCTGTCCACCGGAAAGTCTTGACACTTCTCTGTCACGATATTCTGTCAGATTGGTTACTTCCAATGCCCACTGAATCATACGCTCATCTTCGGCACTGTCTCCCTGCATCATTTTCTTATGTGGGGTTCTTCCGAATGCCACCAGATTCTCAACGGTGATATCGTCTGATGCACTGTTATACTGCTGAACAATCGCAACCTTTCTGGCAAATTCTTTTAAATTCAGGTTCTGGATATTCTTTCCTTTGAGGAAAATATTTCCCTTTCTCGGATATAAGTTTTTCGTCATCAGGGAAAACAATGTAGATTTTCCACATCCGTTTGCTCCCATAATCGTTGTGATTTTACCTTCTTCAATCTTCAGGGATACGCCCTTTAAGACTTTATTTTTTCCATAGGAAAAGTGCAGATCTCTAACTTCCATCGCAGGCTTGTCTGCCCACTTATCCGCTTTTTTCACTTTCTTTGCTGCTTCATTCTCTGTAGAAGTCAAATCCATATTCTTTTCTTTACTTCGCATACTTCTTAGACCTCCTTAACAGAATGATGAAGAATGGGCCTCCGACCACACTCATAATGATGGATGCGGATACCTCATACGGAGCAGCTATCGTTCTTCCGATGGTATCTGCCAGTAGGAACGTAAACGCTCCGAACAAAGCACTAAATGGAACTAATGCCTTGTGGTCGCTTCCTACTAAAATTCTTCCGATATGCGGAACAATCAGTCCTAAGAAACTAATCACTCCGGCTACTGCTGTGGAAATACTTGCAAGCAATACTGCTATCAGTGAAATCACGATACGCATTGCATTGACATTGATTCCAAGGCTTCGTGCTGTCTTATCTTCCAGTGCTAACAGATTACACATCTTCGTCATAATCAGTGCCAGAACCAGTCCGATAATTACATACGGTACTAAGGTTTTCACATCATCCCAAGTTTTCATTGTGATATTACCATTGACGATGGCTGCCACGCCAGACATGTTTCCGCCATTCATTGAATTCAACGCACTGGATAATCCGGTGAACATTGCATCGACTGCCACACCGACAAGGATAATTCTCAGAGGACTTAATCCCCCTTTCCATGACAGGCTGTAAACTAAGACAAATGCAATCACACCACCAAGAAATGCAAATAATGGAGTGAAGAAAAATAAAGTCGGTGCAAATGCGGTAATGAGTACCGCCGCAAAACTTGCTCCACTGGAAATACCGATGATTCCCGGATCGGCAAGTGGATTTTTTAATACCGCCTGAAATAACACACCCGATACCGCTATCGCAGCTCCGGCTAACATGGAGATTACAATTCGTGGGAATCGTAAGTCATAGATTGTTGCCACGTCTTCATTGTACTTTACAAATAATCCTTTCAGTAGTTCCGGGAAGCTGACTTTCAGACTTCCGATATTCACTGCTACAAAGAATAATGCCACCAGTAATACAATCATTACAATAAAGGAAATGGCTGCTTTTGCTGTTTTCCGATGCTTTCTTGCTTTATCCTGACCAGAGAGGTTCTGGACTTCCATTTCGGAAGTCTCAGAAGTATTTTTTAATTCTGTCTCTTTCATCTGTCCTCTCCTTTCTACTTGCTCTGCTGTTCGTTGTATTTTTCAGTCGCGTCAGAATCCTTTGCTTTCTTCTGTGCATTGTCACTGGCTTCTTTTGCTTTTGCTGTATCTTCATCACTTTCCGGATAAAGGATTGGCTGTAATTCTTCCAGTGCCTGTGGATACTTAAATGTAGCGCTCATACCGAAATATTCATAAGTCAGATCATAAACTCTGCCATTTTTCACCGCATCAAAATGTTGCCAAATGTCATTCTCCGCAAAATCTTTATTGAACATCTCTACCACCTGATCCGGCAGTGCATGTGCGGCACGTAAAATAATATCCGGCTCTTTGGTTTTCATGTCCTCAGTATTTACGGTCAAAAATTCCTGATCGGTGTCAGAGTATACATTCTCTCCACCTGCCAGTTCCACCAGACTTCCTACATAGGAATTCGGTGTTGCGATAATATAAGACCCCGGAAGTCCCATCAGGATCATTACCTTCGGATGGTCTTTTCCTTCATTCTTTTTCTTATAATCATCATAGAATTCTGTAAACTCGTCCACCAGTTTCTGTGCCTGATCTTCTCTGTCGAAAATCTCACCTAACTCCTGAATGGAACGGTACATACCCGGCACACTTCTAAGATTCAAAAACGCCCAGTCTGTATCGATTGCTTCATATTTCGGCTGCAGATCACTCTGCAATGACACCGGACTTAAAATCCAGTCTGGATTAAGTGAGGATACAATCTCCATATCCGGACTCATGGCTGTTCCCACGGTTTCCACATCTTTGTATCTGTCTGGAATTGTGGACACGGTACTGCTGCAAACACCAACCAGATCCAGTTCCAGCTTATCACAGATATCTGCGGTTGCCGGAGAAGTCGCTATGATTCTCGGCTCATCTTTCATCGCCTGTACTTTCTTCTTGGCTGCTTCTACGGCTGCCTTTTCTTCCGGATCGTCAATCTCTAAAAGAGACTTGGCATCTTCATCGGAAGAGTCCTTGTCAGATTTACTGTCAGAAGTCTTTTTATCAGCCGTCTTACTGCTGTCCGTCTCATCTGTACTGCTCTCTGTCTGCGTAGCAGAATCACTGCTTTTCTTTCCCTGACTCTGGTCTACACAACCTGCCAGAGAAAAAATCATGGTCATTGCAAGGAGAACAGCCGATGCTTTTTTCAAACGCCTATTCATCATCGTCCTCTGCACCTCCCCAACGTTTCCAGTTCTTACGGAAGAAATAAATCACTCCGGATACTGCTCCAAGCAGAATCAGACCTGTTACTACAACTGCCAATGCAATCTGGAAAATCCGGTTGCCGGAAGAAGTATTTCCGCTATCGGAATCGCTGTCACTTGTTCCATCTTTCGCAGTAGAAAGACTTAATCCTTCTGAAGAATTTACTGGATTTTCTGTATCCAGTGAAGAAGAATCACTACTCGGTTTTGCTGCTTCCTTGATACTGCTTTCCAGTTTCTTTGATGAGCTGGAAGAACTGCTTTTATCAGATGAGCCGGAACTCTGAAGAGAAGAATTACCAGAACCCAAACTGCTGTTTCCACTTGAAGTAGAACCTGAATTATCTACTGAACCAGAACCACCGGACTCTGCCGCTGTTCCATTCGAGCTTTCTGTTACCATAGTTGCGTTCATATCGGTATTGTTACCCTCGCTGTAGTCACTCGGATACAGATAGAAAATAACATTTCTTCCCATCGGCTCTACATACATCTCGCCTCTGACAATACAATTTTCACTTGGCACACGCATACACACATCGGCTGTTGTACCGTTGCTGTCTGAACCATTTCCTGTAATACCGATTTCTGATGGTGTAGACCAGCCGGAATCTCCTACATTCTGTACCTGAAAACTATGTCCACTGGTGTAGTCCACCAGACTCATGCGGATTGTCAGATAATAAGCTCCATCGTCTGATACTTCCAAGATACCATTGCTGTATACACAACCTTCCACCATGCCCTGTCCTGTTGCATAGGAACTCTCTCCACCGGAATCTTCGATTACTCCGGTAACCGGGTGTGCATAACATCTGTTGATTGCACAACTATACACTGTCCCGCTTGCGGCGTAAGCCTTAACAGCAGGAAAGCCTGCCATTAAAGTAATGGCAAGCACACAAGTCATAATGGCAGACAATATTTTATTTTTTTTCGCTGCTAATTTCATTCCTTATCTCCTGTTAAATGAGTTTGGCAGACTCCCAGTCCCGAAGGAATGGGAGGGTTCGTCTGCCAAATCACTACTTATTATTTTACGTTTGCTCTTTTATTTTTGTTGTACTCCATGATTCCTGCCAGTAAAGCGACTCCTCCGAGAAGAAGGATAGCTGCCCACAGGGTATTGTTCTGTACAACATCATTAGTCTTAACATTGGATGCTGATTTCAGGCTGGAACCTGATCCAAGGCTTGATGTTCCACTCTTTAATGATGAACCACTTCCAAGGCTTGATGTTCCACTCTTCAATGACGAACCACTTCCAAGTGAGGAAGAACCAAGTTTGCTGCTTCCAAGAGAACTGCTTCCAAGGGTATTATTTCCAAGTGAGCTGTTTCCAATAGAAGAATTACTGTTGTTATTTCCGTTGGAATTACTATTATTGTTGTCGTTCTTATCAAAGTCTGGATCATCAGCTGTTGTTGCTTTTAATGAGCTCCAATCCAGTTTCAGGAATACTGGCTGTGTACCTGTACCAGAGCTGATAGCGTCCATAATCGGTACGAATACCTGTAACGGAACATATCCATCCTTCAGAGCTTCCGGGATCAATTCGAATGTTACTTCATCTGGATAGTTTGTTCCGTACTGGTCAGAAACCAGTGAGCCATCGCTGTTCTTCTGATAGCTGTCAACTGTAGCATCCGCAAGTGTTCCCTGCGGATTACCATACTTATCAAGTGTGTAACCTGTTGTGAAGTATTTGAGCTGGCTTAAATATCCAAGTTTCTGGCTAATAGTGAGTCCATTGAAATTCAATGTAATATAATATTTTCCGTTTTTAACGGTTAATTTTATTGTATGATTGATAGCTGCATCTGACATAGATGCTGTAGTCTTATCAATTTTCACCATATTTCCGGTAATGGAATATACACCATCCGTAAGATTTTTTATATCTAATCCACTGCTATTTCCATTATTGTTATTACCGTTATTGTTATTTCCTCCGTTATTATTGCCACCGTTATTATTATTTCCATTATTGTTGGAATCCGATGGTTTTGCTTCCAGATTCATAATAGCAGAAACAAGTTCATTGGACTGTGCAACCACTTCATCCTGTGTTGCCTTTTTATTGTCATATACTTCTTCAGCAGCTTTTATTACTTTTTTCAATGCTGAAATAGATTCTTTAGTATAAAGATCTTCTCTTCCTGCTAAATTTGACGCCGTTACTAACAAATCATGTAATCCGCTCTTATCTACTTCTATTTCAGAAACTTCTGACATGTGATTCATCAGGTATTCTAATACTCGAACCTGTGAATCCACATCATCCTGTGAAGCATTTGCATCATCATAAACACCTTTTGCTGTGTCGTATGCAGATTTTAACGCTTCAATTGATGCTGCTGTATACTTTGATGTCTCCTGCAAATATTCTTTTGCATTTTTCAAGGCTTTTTTCAGATCAGTTTTATCTGCACCTACTGTTTCTAACGATTCGATTGCCTTGTTAATTGCATCAATGCACTTATTTACCTGTGTCTGAGATGCATTTTCATCATCAAATACTTTTTGTGCTTCATCTCTAGCCTGCTGTAATAATGCCTTTGATGCATCTGAATATGTAATGTCTGAATTATTCAGATAACTGTCAGCGGCCTTTATCGCTTTCTTTAATTCTGATTTGTCTGTTTTTACCTCATCTTTTGTCAGTGCATCAATAGCTGCCTGTAATGCTTTTACTGAATTATCTACAGAATCTTGTCCGGCATTCATACTATTATAAACATCTGTTGCTGCAAGGATCATTTTCTGCAAAGCTGCAAAACTTTCGTCAGATGCCTCGCCCTGTTCCAGTTTTGATGCCTCATCAATCAGTTTTTTCAGTTTAGACTTATCTGTTTCAACACCTGAAATCTGCTTTCTACTATCCCAGTCTAATTGAATCTTTGCATACTGACGACCACTTCCTGTATTAAGTGCTTCCATAACAGGGACATAAACCTGTACCCACACTTCGCTATCACCGAGTGAATCCAATGTCAGGTTCATAATATGCGGATATAATTTTCCTTTTACATTACTATCTGTTCCTGTCTTTGGATCATTATAGGAATCGTAAGTATCTTCATAGTAAGACTCTACAGTTGCTGGAACTGGTGTTTCACCATCTGGCATATCATATCCAGTTTTTCCACCTTCCCAACCAGGGAAATAATTTAATTCCGCTAAGTAACCTTCAAATCCACTTGTTGTTAATGGCGCATACTCCATACGCAATACTGCTGTCGTTTTTCCAGTCTCTTTATCTGTTGAAACAACTACCTGCATTGGTTTTAATAATGCAGCATTTCCCATAGACGGCTGGTCTGCTGATGCGTGCCACATTTTTCCATCAATTGTGTAAACACCATCGTAAACAACATTTTCTTTCTCTTTTTCCAACATAGCATCTGCGGCTGCCTGAAGAGCAAGAATCTGTTTATCAACATCATTTTGTGATGCATTCGGATTATTTACAACTGCCTGTGCTGCATCAATTGCTGCGTTAAATGCATCAACACTGCTTTGCATATATGCACTTGTATCCAATGCTTTTGCATTAGAAATCATTTTAATCAGTTCACTCTTATCTACCGATCCCTGAAGATTTGCAATTGCTGTTTCCAGTGTTTTTGTCATTGCATCAACCTTATCCTGTGTCGCATCTGGATTTTCTTTTAATGCTTTTGCTTCAGCTATTACTGTTTGTAATGCATCCCAGCCCGGATAATTTGCATCATTCGTAATTCCTGTTGCTTTTTCATACATTTCATCAAACGCTGTCCAATCTGATGCTCTTTTCACCAGACCTTTAATAGCAGCATTCAATTCTAACGTCATTTTATCAATTTCTGTTACTGAGGCACTCTCATTTTTAACCAATTCCTGTGCCTGATTCAGCAATTCTTTCATTGTATTGTAAGACGTTGCTGTATATTCTTCTTCATTTTTACTTTCAGCTTTTTCAATTGCTTTATTCAGTTTATCCAAACTTGCAACTTTAGCTAAATTATTAATTGCTACATTGATTGCATCAACCTGCTCATCTACTTCACTCTGAATAGAAACCGGATTTTTAAATACTTCTGTTCCATTTGAAACTGCTGTCTGTAATGCAGATACAGCTTTTGAATCATAATTTTCCGGATTTTCTGCAGCGTCTTTTAATTTTTCCTGAGCAGTATTAATAATTTCTTTTAAGGAATCTTTATTCACTTCCTGCTTAGACATATCTACAAATGTTAATAATCCCTGTGCAGTTTTACCATCTGCCGTCTGATATCTAATAGATACAGAATTTGCCATCTCATTTAAGCTGAACTCAATTCCAGCAACTTCTTCTTTGTCATTCTTAATCAGTTTAGCCTCTTTATATTCCTGAGATGTAAGATCATAATATTCAAACTGCTGAATATCTTTTGACTTCAGATATATGTCTGATTTTTTACCATCTTCCCCTACAAGGAATCTTGTATCAGTAATATATTCCGTATCATCAATTTTTCCAGTCGCAGTATAGACACCCTCTGTAAGCTCTGGTGCTTTTTCCTTTTCAAGGCTATCTATGGCTGTTCTTAAACTTATATAAGCATTTGTCAGTTCCTCTTCAGAGGAAGAATCATTTTTATAAATTTTTTCAGCTTCATCGTATGCCTTTGTCATGTTTGCCCATGAATCTGCTGTATACTCTGCCTGAATAGCTGTTTTTTCAATTGATAACAGTTCTTTTAATCCGTTCTTAATCGGGACATTTGGTACATCATCCGATGTTTTTTTCGCATTAGCCCAATCTAATGTGAGCCATGCGTCCTGTTCAAAGTTTCCACCACCAATAGCGTCCATAATCGGTACTTTAAATCTTGCCGGCCACTGAGCCTTATCACTCACCAATTGAACATATCCCGTCTTAGGATAGTAGTTAAGTGTTCCCTCATTAAAAGAATCCGTCAAATAGCTTCCATCTTCATTCTTATAATAAGATGTGAATACAACTGGAATCAACGAACCTGTTGGCTGATTACCCTTCATTTCCATGTCTGCACCATAAATCCACATCTTTGTCATATAAGAAGTAAGTGACATGTTTTCTACAGATGTATAATCCATATATAATGTTTTTACATCATCATTCACTACCAATTCTGCCGTTCCACCGAGGCACCTGTTTGCCATAGATAACTGCCCCTCTTTTGTCAAATGGTAAACCGATACAGGAATTTTATATGTACCATTTTCTAATTTGTCAGCATCCTGTGTAGTTTTTGTTTCATAAAGAGCATAATGACCTAATTTATTGGTTGATATTACAAAATAATTTCCATCATCTGTTTTTTCAACTGATCCACTTACATTTGGATTTGTTCCCAGATTGTCAATAAACGTTGCTAACTGAACTTTATCTGCATTCCAATCATCTGGAATTTTAAATTTCAAAGTAACCTTTTTACTTGTATCGATCAGTTTGCTGCCATTTTTATATTGAATTTTATATGTTGCCATATAATAATTTTTGTATAATCCATCAATATTAGCCATCAAACAATCATACGGATCTTCTTTGTTGTCTGGATCATCTACAATTTCTTCACTAATCAACGATGCATCTGGATTTACAATATCACTTGTCGTTTCCAATTTAGTTCCTGTTTCTTTATCAATTAAACTGACTTGTGTAATTTTGCCAGTTTTAGGAACAAGAGTAATCATGTAAGTTGAAATTGAATTTGATATTTTTTCTTGATATATGATAGATCTTCCACATGCTAACGTTGTATAATCATTCAAGTCGTATGTCAGTTCTACATGACCTTCGCTTAAATCGATTGTATTTCCTGCATCGTCCTTAATCCATCGAATATTTTGACTATGATTTTCTAACCAGTTTGTATCAATTGTATATGTTGCCGTTCCGACATTGTCAGTTACATTCCATTCTGCTTCTCCATCTGTAAACATAGAAAAGCTGTCTCCATTAGCTGTATAAGAAATTGTTCCGCTTGTCGAAATATTGTCTTTATCAATTTTTGTAGCATTCTGAGTATCTATTGTTAAATTTTCTCTATAAATTTTTGATGTTGCACCATTGTAACTGCTAGATACCGTTTCATAAATAAGAAGTTGTCTTTCAAGATCATCCATCGAAAATGAAATCGTTGCATTTCCATTTTCTTTATTTATTTTCCACTCAACATCTTGCCAATATTTATTATTTTCATCTGTTGCGCCATTTCTAACAGCTTCGGAATATTTTTTAGTATCCACAATTGCTGAATCATTCAACCAGCCTTTTGTTCCTAGCTTGTTTTGATAATTATCATCTTGATCGTATTCTTTATTAAGGACATCAAAATACTCTATTGTATTACCAGCAACCGCATTTAATGTGATTGTGTATTTATGATTTTTTGCAGTAATCAATGCTGTTCCACTAATTCCACCTGTTGAGTATTTCTCCAATAAATTCCCCTTTTGAAAAGTTCCACAAGTTAAATTAGCTATGTAATATCCATCATCAAGCTGTAATTTCGTATCATTTTCAGCTTTTTTCAATCCATCTATTGCATCTTGCAAATTCTGCAAAACTGTACCAACATATTTATCTGGAATCGCATCTACATCTTCAATCGCATCTCGTACTTCCTTAAATTCTACCCAGCTTTCTGCGGTATAATCACTTTCATTCAGTTTATCTGCTTTTTCAATCAGTGCTTTTAACCGTTTTCTTTCTTCGCTTTCTGCTTTCGCCGGCTCTAAATTATCTATTGCCTCCTGCAGGTTTTGTAATACTATTCCCACAAATTTATCCGGTATTTCATCTACATCATCTATAGATTCTCGTACTTCTTTAAATTCTGCCCAACTTTCTGCGGTATAATCGTTCTCATTTAATTTGTCTGCTTTTTCAATCAATGTTTTTAGTTGATCTCGTTCAGAAACATTTTGTGTTTCATTTATCGCATTTACAGCACTAGCATAGCTTGTAATGGGTGTTTGAACCACTCCCGTTATCATTGTGCTCGCCAGAAGAATCGCAGTTAAACTTTTATAGATTTTTCTTCTCATATCTTTTTCTCCTTACAGAATTCATTTTTGTTATTTGCTCTTACTAAGTAAAAAGGCGATTCTTGTCGAACCGCCTTTTATGGTCATATCATTGCTTATTTTTCCCAAATCATTTGTTGTTATCACAATTACATGGACCATTTTTTAATCTCTCAGCTTTACTCGTAACAATTATTCAGACCTTCTGTATTTTTCTAAATAACCGGAAAATTATTCTTATTCTGTTACTCCTGGCAAGATTACGATATCTCCTTCTGCATTAACCGGCATTACATTTAATACATTAATCGAAAATTTCGCATCATATTTTGTATTTATAGTTGGAATAGAATCTGTTGTAAAAGTAATTCCAATAACGGCTTTGGAGCTGTCTCCATCTAAATGAACAACTTCATAATCATCATTTCCAAATGTACCATCCTGATTTGTATCCACATCCACTTCTTTCAGGTAGCCTTTCATTCCCATAGCCTTGAAAGATGATTTAAAGTTCAATGTAACTGTATATGTTCCATCACTATTCTCTACATACGTTGTGTCTTCAACAGCACCATTTCCCATAGACAGATTACTGTCAACTGCTGACGCATTATACTTTCCATCTTTATACAGATTTGTGGCTAATGTTGTAGTGTCTCCTGCCGCTGCAAACGCAGACACACTCATACCCATAGCCATTGTTGCCACAGTTGCTACCGCCGCTAATTTCTTCACAAATTTGTTCTTCATAAAATCCTCCTTCTGAACGCCGTCTTTGAGTACGTTCTAAAAATTCTAGTTTAAAGTCATCTAAGTTAGCCACAATATTGCTTTGGTTACTTGTATCTAACTCCTTGTCTGAAAGATACCATAATTTGCCATTCAATGTCAACACCATTTTTTACAAGTTTGTTGCCTGAATTGCAACAAACAGGCCGTTATTTCCTTTGATTTTGTTGTTATTCAGACAACAACGGACGCAAAAGTGCTGTTATTGATAGTATTTTATCAACAACAGCACTTTATTGAAATTTTTTCTTATTTTGTTACATGATATGCGTAAATGAGAATTTTTCTCATTTCCAATTTATACCCAGAAATATAATAGTGCAGTGCTTTCCGGCATGTGCATTGGTCCTACACTGCAGGTTACGGTAACTGGTACAATTCCCATCGTGCCAATCCCCGTCCATCGGTGGATTCTGCACGCTTCCATCGGGATTTTCACTATATTATTCTCTATTCTTGCTTCTTCCAAAACTTCATTATGCTCATACTTCAATGTTTTCAGTTTTCCAGCCATCATTTCACCACTCACTCTGGAGTGTGCTGCCATCTCTTTCAGCTTTAATTCCAGATAGCTTTCTCCCTTCTCCTGAACGATTTCGGCTATATCTTCAAATCCTCTCATCGCCATAGAGTCTCTTCCCTGCCCCTGCTTTTTATTCATCCGGTAAAGCCGGAACACTACCGGATGCCTTTCACATTTCTGCAGATTGTGCTGTATCTCCTGATCCAGTTCATTCTCTTTTTTCTTGTATACTGATTTTTTCTCTGTATAGGCGTTAATCATCAGTTCCAGCATGTGGATGTCGATATTCTCCACCATAACATCCAGTGATTCCTCGATTTCTTCCAGTTTTGCACCGATTTCTTCCAGATATTTTTCAAGATTCTCATACAGCTTGGTATATCTTTCCAGCCATTCTTCACCTGCTGCGGTAAATTCCAGTGATTCTGTCAGGATTCCTCTTTCTATGCAGTTCTTAAAATAACGGTTTACCGTTGATCGATTCACACCATAAGATTCTGCGATACTTCCCTGAGCTCCACGTTTCTTTTCTACTCTTGACAGGCGTTGTAAATATTGCAGTTGCAGCATTGTAGGTCTGTTCTGTCTCTTTAGATGTTCACCTTTTTCCATTTTCTTGTTCCTCTCTTCGTCACCATACATGAATATTCAATTCCCGATAATCGATTGGCAATGGCTTCTGATCAAAGCGTGTAATCGCAATGATTGCCACTGCTTCTGTAATCGGGATTCCTGTATTGGCAGTATAAGTACAGATGTCTGTCGGTAACTGATAAACACCTTTTTCTTCTTTCGCCTGTATCCATTCATCATCTCTTCTGTACCATACATAGCCGATGGATTCGTCCTTTTTTGTCCTGAGCAGGAAGCAGTTCTGGGACTTTTTCACTCTTAATATAACAGAATGTTCCAGTTTCCCGTACTCTGGTGCAAGGAATCTTGGATTGCGTCGTTCCGGTTCATACAGTCCGAATGCCATCGGGAACTCACCATCCTCATAAAAGGTATACAAGTCCATATCGTCATAAACTCTGTCGTATACGTC
>ERZ827524.2394-NODE-2394-length-13571-cov-2.765907_pt1 | contig 13571 bp, 10 predicted proteins | sample MGYA00519702_ERZ827524 | MGnify/ENA primary metagenome ERZ827524 (study PRJEB31778, sample SAMEA3449341) | human gut metagenome | biome: human gut; feature: human-associated habitat; material: faeces | place: United Kingdom | collected 2010/2012 ...
TCAGGCTGGGGCATATGGATAAACAGGCTCTGTCCGTCGTGGTAATGGCGGTAGGCCTGGTAGCCGTAGACCGAGATCAGCGGGAACAGGGCGATCAGCTGCAAACACTGGCGCAGTACATTGGGAATACTGATATCATTGGCGTTTTCATCGTAGGAATACAGGGTCAGCACACAGCGCTGCAGAGTATTCATCATGTTTTTACTGGTTGCCTTCATGACAACGTCGCGGACAAAAGTGTCCGGCAGTTCGCGGTAGATACTTAAAATTTCGTTGAAATCATTTAACTGCGGTTCTGTCGGAAGAGAACCGAACAGAAGAAGATAGGTAATCTCTTCAAAACCGAAGCGTCGTCCTTCCATACCTTTGATCAGATCTGCGACGTTATAGCCCTGAAAATAGAGACGGCCATCGGTCGGAACTTTTTCGCCGGTGCGCTCATCAATATCGAAGCCGTGAATCAGCTGCTCGCAGCCAAAGCGGACGGAATCATAGGCGGCGGCGTGGTTGTTGTAGCAGTGGCTCCACACGGGGATACCGACCATCTTGGCCTCTTCGACCACGGCCTGGATCTCCTCGGAGCAGTAGTGCTGGTCGCGGCCGGAGTCCCAGCGCCAGATGCCGCCGCCGGTAGCCCAGATCTTGATGGCATCGGGGTTCTCGCGCAGGCGACGACGGACGGCCTTGCGCAGATCCCAAGGACCGTCGACCTGGTCGCCCCAGGGGTGGGATTCCTTGTTGAGTTCCTGGGTGCAGTGGTGGGAGTCACCGTGACCGGCAACGCGGCAGAAGCCCAGACCGGTGGCCAGAACGCGCGGGCCCTTGAAGACGCCCTTGTCGATGCAGTCGCGAATCTGAATACCGAAGCGGCCGATCTCGCAGACGGTGGTGAGGCCGTGGGTGAGGCAGTCGTAGGCCTGCTTGACGGCGACGGCCTGCTTCTCGAGGAGCGGCTGCATGACCCAATCGGTGTCATCGTCGGTCAGATTGCCCGAGAAGTGCAGGTGGGTGTCGATCAGGCCGGGAAGGACGGTCTTGCCGGCGGCGTCGATAACCTCAACACCCTCGGGAAGGTCCTGCATAGCACCGGCGTACTCGATCTTGCCGTTGTCGTCGACGAGAACGAGGGAGTTCTCGACCGGCTCGGCACCGGTGCCGTCGATGAGCTTGCCGCCAACGATTGCATACTTAGTGGACATGGTTCCTCCTTATGGATCCATATAGTGGGCGAGGCCGTGTTGGGTTAAGGCCTCACAAAGCTACCCAAGTGGCACCGGGTTCGGTGCGCGGGAGAGAGGGTACCGCGCACCTGATCCGCCCCGGCTAGGCGTTACTTTTTGCGGGAATTGGTAAAAGCCATGAGGGCCAGGCCAATAGCCAACCAGCCGATCACGATGCTCCACTCCACCATGTTGAGGGAGGCGGGAGAGAACGGAATCACGAGCAGGCCGATGATGATGGCGCAGGCAGCAATAGCGAGGGAGATGCCAAACTTGCCGCCGGGCACCTCGTAGGGACGAGGTAGGTCGGGCTCGGTGAAGCGCATGCGCAGGCAGGCAAGAGCGACCATGCCGCAAGAGAAGATGAAGGCGAGAGCCGACACGTTGGTCAGAGGGATGAGCATGTTCTTGCCCAGGAACGGACCGACGACGGTGATGATGCCCAGAACGACGCAGGCGAGCTTGGGAGCGCCGGAATTGGGATCGACCTCGGCAAACTTCTCGGGCAGCTGGCCCTTGCGGCCCATGGCGAGCATGATGCGGCTCGTGGCGCCGTAGAAGGAGTTCATCGGGCCCATGGGTCCAAGCGTGGCGATGACGAGCATGGCCAGGTACAGGAGCATGTTGATGCCCTTAAGACAGGCAAGTGCGGGAACCGGGCTCTTAACAAACTCATGCCAGTCAAGGATAGTGCCGAACGAGTAGATGCAGACCATGTAGAAGCCGCCGGCGGCCAGCAGGGCCAGGGAGATGATCTTGCCGAACTTGTTCCAGTTAATGCCCTCGGCTGCTTCCTCAGCCTGCTGGGGAATGGTGTCGAAACCAGCGTAGAAGAACGGGGTCAGAACCAGGACCGACACGATACCGGCGAACAGGCTGGTGCCCTCGGTGGCGGCCTTACCGCCGCCAGCGCCGGCGACCTGAGAGAACACAGGCATGGCGTTGCTCGGCGAGCCGGTGAACAGCGAGACGCCCATGGCGAGCAGCATGCCGCAGAGCAGGGCCTTGGTCAGGAAGGCTTGGAGCTTGGCGGCCGAGCTGGCACCGCGGAAATTGAGGAAGATGACGTAGACTGCAAAGCCGAGCGCGATCAGCGTCGGGAACAGGTAAACGTCGGCGCCCAGGATGGTGTAGAGCTTGACGGCGCGCAGCCACTCAAGACCGGGCAGGCTACCGAACATCTCGGACACGAGGGTCGAAATGGCAATGGCCTCCCACGGGCACAGGATGCCGTTGCCCAGGGCCAGGAGCCAACCGGTGATGTAGCTCAGCGTACGGCCAAAGCTACGATCGACATACTCGACGATGCCGCCCGAGATGGGGATAGCAGCCGTGAGCTCACCGAAAACAGCTCCGACGGGCACGAGGAAGATTGCACCCAAGAGGAATGCGATCATAGCGGGAACGGGACCGCCGCCCACGACCATCCAGTCGCCGACCTGCAGAACCCAACCGGTACCGATGATGGCGCCGAAACCGATGGTGAAGAAGTTCCAGAGCGAAAGCGTTTTCTTCATGCCGCCGTTATCCTCGACTGCAACTTCTGCATTCTTGTCCGCCATTGTTCCCCTCCTTTCCTTTTTGACGCCCCTTGGCGTCACCCCTTGCACGGCCTGTTTTGCCGCGCACTTTTATTTCATGGCTTTAAGATACGGCCTTGGCACAGCAACGCCACTCGTAGCTCGACCGAAGGCAGAACTGCAAAACGAGCGGCACCGTTTTTGGGACGAACGGCGAGGGGCGCCACTCGGTGCGGGTGTCCGTTTTGATGACGCGATTCGATTGCCCGCGGAGGGTGTCGCTTTATGGCGCCAAGCCCACCCTGTTCGTGCCGTTTATCGAACTTTTGTCGCACGTGCTCATTTGCTGCACGTCTTTTTTGTAGGATGAACGGGTTATATATGAGACGAGGCGGTACAAATGGCATATGAATACAATGACGGCGAACGGCAGCGAAACGTTCGCCTTGCCGGGCGTACCACGCCAACATCCAGGAGTGTTTCTGACAACGACGGGCCGCAGAACCCGCAGCGTCCGCAGAATCGCCCCCCGTCGTCTATGCCGCAGAATGCCAACACGCGCCAGACGGATCGCCCATACTCGGGCACCTGTCAACGCCGGGCCGAAGTGCCTCGGCGGCAGAAAAACGATCGGCGAAAGTCTGACGATCACATCAGCCGTTTCTTTTCGAAGCCCCGCGGCGGACGCGGCGCAAAGCAGCCACGGCCGATGGGACGTGCCAGGGCCGCCAATCCGCAGATTCATCGTCTCCGTCTTGCCCTGTGCTCCATCATGGCATGTCTGGCCTTTGTGTATCTGGGGTCGTGTGCCTCGCATGGCTCTGCCGGTCTAGAGCCCACCGCCGAGGAAAAGCTCCTCAAAGCCCCGGTCGCACTCGGCTACTCGTTTGCTTTTTCGACCCCGCGTTCGCAGTGGAGTGCCGGCACCATGCCGCATATCTACCAGATTGACCCCGCATGGTCGGAGCTGCCCTACGCCGGCGGCACCATCCGCCAAAACGGCTGCGGACCCACCTGCCTCACCATGGTCTACATCTTTAAAACGGGGCGCACCGATATGACACCGGCAGATATGTGCGCCCTTTCCGAGGCGGGCAACTATGCCCCCACCGGTGCCACCGAGTGGTCATTTATGACGAGCGGCGCATGGCAGCTGGGGCTTAACGGGACGCAGCTCTACAACGATCGAGACTCGATGGCCCAGGCCTTGCGCTCAGGTGCCCCCGTAATCGCCGCCGTGCGTCCCGGCACGTTTACCAACGTGGGTCATTACATCGTGCTCTACGGCATTGACGACGCCGACCAGATCGGTGTCTACGATCCCAATTCGCCCAGCCGTAGCGCCCGCCGCTGGGGCGTCGTAGAAGTCCTCAACGAAATCGAAGCCATGTGGGCCTACTAGTCATTGGGGACAGACTTAAATGAGTGGTCGTTGGGGACAGCCTTGCGGACGCCAGCCGAGAGCAGACGAAAAGGGCCATCCCGAACTGCTTGGAACTGCCAGCACGGAAAGCGCATCCTGCTTTGGGGCCCAATAGCGGGATGCGCTTTCCGTTAGCGGCCCGTTTGGGAAACTAGGGACCGCTTTTCGACAAAAATCCGGGATGCATTTTCCGATTGAGGGCCTCAAGGGAAACCGCGCCCCATGTTGGACGCTCATTCTGGGATGTGCTTTCCGCAGTTGATCGATGCGGCCTTTAAGGACTGTCCCAAGCTGCCGGCAGGAAAGGAACGTCCCCAAGTGCCGGGTTTCCGAAGTCTGCAATGCTCCTCATGAACAGCCGTCTCAATAGCAAAAGCCCCCGCGGCCGAAGCGGACCGCGGGGGCAACAAACCTGTAAGAGTTAACTCAAGTCCTCGCCATTTGATGCAATGACCTTTTGATACCAGCAGAAGCTGTCCTTTCGGTAGCGATCGAACGTGCCTTTGCCCGTATCATCGGCATCGACATAAACAAAGCCATAGCGCTTCTTCATCTGCCCCGTCGAGGCCGATACCAGATCGATACAGCCCCACGGCGTGTATCCCATCAGGTCAACACCGTCCTCGACAATTGCATCGCGTAGCGCAAGAATATGCCTGCGCAGGTAATCAATATGATACGCATCGTGGACTTTGCCGTCTTCCAGCGCATCGAGTCCGCCCACACCGTTCTCAGCGATAAAGAGCGGAAGATGGTAACGATCGTGGTAGCCGGCAAGCGTCACGCGCAAACCCAGCGCATCGATCTGCCATTTCCAGGCAGTCTCTTTATCCTTGAGGTACGGATTGCGCAGCGTCGGGAACACGTTGCCCTCCGCCTTCTCAGCGATCACCTGGTCATCGGCGCACACCAAGCGCGAGCAATAGTACGAGAACGAGATGAAGTCGACGGTATGCTCGGCCAGATACTCCGTATCGCCCGGCTCAAAGGGCACGTGAACACCCTCTTTCTCGAGCGCACGCAGCTTCCAAGTAGGATAGGCGCCCGCAGCCATACGTCCTCGGGCGCACAACGGTACGGATAGGTCGCACCGGCAGCGATCATGCAACCCACCTTGTTTGCGGGATCGATCTTGTGCAGGATCTCGACAGCGTGAGCGCTCGCCATAAACATATGGTGCGAGAACGCCGCGGTCACGGCTGCACGGTCACGCTCATCCTCGAGCGTGACGCCCGCGTTGAGATAGGACAGCGCCACGCTGTTGATCTCGTTGAAGGTGAGCCAATAACGCACGAGGCCCTGGTACGCACGTCCGACGGTCTCGACGTAGTGCGCATACCGCTCGATCATCTCTCGGCTTTGCCATCCACCATAACGCTCGACCAGAGCCAACGGATAGTCGTAGTGCGACAGCGTCACGAGTGGCTCGATTCCGTGCTCGCGCAGCGCCTCGAATACCTGACGGTAAAACTCCAAGCCCTCACCGTTGGGCTCGGCCTCCATCCCTGTGGGAAAAATACGGCTCCAACAAATTGAAAGACGCAAGCACTTAAAGCCCATCTCGGCAAAGAGCTCGACGTCCTCGCGCCAATGATGGAAGAAGTCGTTGCCCCAACGGCATGGATACAGCCTGTCCGGATCATCCACGGGCTTTTGCCTGCCAAACATCACATCCCAGCGGTCGGGACCCTGTGGAATCAGGTCGGAGTGCGACATACCGCGGCCGCCCTCGTTCCAGCCCCCTTCGGCCTGGTTGGCAGCGAGCGCGCCGCCCCACAAAAAGCCCTCGGGCATACCGGCAGCAGACGTTCTGTCAAAGTAACCCATGCTACTCAGTATCCTTGGCAGAAGCTGCCGCAGCGTTCTCCCGCTCCTGTGCCAGGAGCAGGTTGTCGTACACCTTAAAGAACGGGTACCAGACCACAGCCATGACCACGATCAAAACGATCGTAAATACCCAGATGCGCGGGTCGAGGCACTGGATAAAGCCCTGAACGAAGATGGGGAACGTGCCGCTCACCAAGATGTAGAAGTTAGAGACAAGACCCAGTGAGATTGCACCCCAATACAGCAGGGCCGAAATCATACCGCCCAGCACAAACGGAATCATGAGGATCGGGTTGAAGATGATGGGTGCGCCAAAGATCGCGGGCTCGGAGATACGGAAGAAGCTCGGCACGATGGATGCCTTGCCAAATGCCTTGAGCTGCTGCGACTTTGCCCTAAACGCGCAGAGCGCCACAAAAGAGAACGTATTGCCCGTGCCGCCGATGAGGTTGATGGCCATCGACATGAATGCCGGGTGGAACTCAAGCGGCTGCCCAGCAGCGTAGAGCGAGGCGTTGGCAGCAAAGGCGGCAAGCGTAACCGGGGCGGTGATGGGCATCACGATCATGTTGCCGTGGACGCCAAAGCACCAAAACAGCAGCGTCATGAAGCAGATAAGCAGTGCGCCGGGCACAGAGTCAACTGCGACGGAAAGCGGGGCAGCGAGCAGCTTCTCGATAACCGAGGGGATGGACAGCGTGGGATCGATCATCTGGATCAGCAGGTTGCCACCAAAGAAGATGAGGATGTTGGCGAGCATAGGCACGATGGCGCCAAAGGTTTCGGACAAAAACGGCGGCACGCCATCGGGCATCTTGATGGTGATGCCCTTGGTCTGGCAGAAGCGCGTGACCTCGACGGAGACCAGGGCAACGATGATGGCGGTAAACAGGCCCTGCGCACCCAGATAGGTGCAGGGGACCGCCTGGAGCACGGACTCATCAGCAAGCTGGTAGTAGGACGACGGCGCCGCGGCGATCAGGAACATCACCAGCGAGGTCATACCGGCGTTAAGCTTGGGCATCTTGTAGGTGCCCGCCAGGTTATAGGCGATTGCGAACGTCACGATCACCGACAGTATGCCCATCGTCATGTTGAACGGGATGAGCAGCGTGAGCTTATTGGCCGTGGCAAAATCGAGCCAAGGGCCAAAGACGGACCAGAACCCGCCCTGCGCCACCAGGTCGGCCGTGACCGGCGGGTTGGCGATGATCATAAAGACGGCAGAGACCAAGATGAAGCTGATCGCGCTCATAAAGCCCTTTTGCATGGAGGCAAAATGGCGCTCGGTGCCGCAGAAATTGGCAATAGGGGTCAGTTTTTCCTGAAGCAGGGTCATTAACTTTTCCATGGTCGCCTCCTAGCCCAACAGCGACTGGGCGAGTGCTAGCACATTGGCGGCGTTGCCCATGCCGTAGTCCTGTGCGGGGATGACCGCGGTCGGCTTACCGCTCCCCTGCTTGACGGTGTTGAGCTGGTAGGACACCTGCGGCCCCAAGAGCAGCACGTCATAATCGGCGCAGGTCTCCTGATACTCGCCGATACCCACCGCATCGATATCAAGCTCGATGCCGTTTTGCTCCGCGTATTTCTCGAGTTTCTTCATCAGAATGCTTGTAGACAGGCCAGCTGCGCAAACAAGAAGGATCTTCATAAGGGATTCCCTTCGCATTGATTGGTTGGATAGTCGCCGCACGCCGTTAGGCGTTCTTGGCTGCAGTGCGCTCATACAGGCAGATCAGCTCCTGCACGAGCTCCTGAGCAAGCATGGAGCACATGAGGTGGTCCTGAGCATGGACCAGCAACACATCCACCGACAGATGCTCGCCCGCCGCCTCGGTCGAAAGCAGCTGCGTTTGGATGTGGTGAGCCTTGATTCCCGCATCCTTTGACTGCTTCATGAGTTTGGCGGCAGCGTCAAAATCCCCCGCCTTTGCCTTTTCAAGGGCTTCGAAGGCAAGGCTGCGCGCCTCTCCCGCTGCAGCGACCAGCTGAAACGAAACCATCTCGGTTCCCTGATCGTCCATAACGGTCTCCTCTCCCGTGATGTTTGGTTTGTACTTGAATATTCGAAACGCCTATCTCCCACCCGCAATCCTCGAGGTTTATTGCAGGCAGGCAGGGTTTTCGACAAAAGAAGCCTTAAGCCGTATGCGCTTGCACAAGCGCCATCAGCTCATGCCAGGACCGGCGCTCGCGTAAGCGCTCGACCCCCTGGCGGTCCATAAAGATCTCAGCGAGCAGCGAGCTCAAGATCCGCGCCTCATCGCCGCCCGACCGGGCAAACGACACCATAAAGACGATATCGACCTCATGGCCGTATTCGTCCCAAAGAATGGGATGTTCGAGCAGGCCCACGGTAACAAAGGCCTCGGCGCTCAAAGGATGCATCCCATGGGGCATGGCCACCCCATTGCCAAACGAGGTGGCACTCGCGCTCTCGCGCTCGGCAACCTCTTGGGCAAACTGGGCATCGACACGGCCGCTCTCGACGGCGCGCTCGGAGAGATATCGGAGAACGGCCTGCTTCGACGACGCCTCAACGCGGTTGAAGAACAGGGCACGGCTAAAGAAAGCGCTCAGGGAGTCCGATTGCGCAGCGTCATCACTCAGCACCTTGCGGATAGCGTTGACATCGCTCGTCTCCAAGAAGAAATCGGCCTCGCGGACGGGCACGGGCAACTTGACGTTGAGCGGCACCGTTGTGAACACGTAGTCGATGTGCGAAAAGTCGAGCGTTCCCACGCGGGCGACGTCGCATGTCTCAATCGACTCGATATACATACCAAACTGCTTGCGGTACTGGTGCTCGAGCATACGGGCGCTTCCCGCTCCCGAGGCGCACACGATCAGGATGCGTTTGCGACGCGGCTGGTCGGCTTGCTGCTCGAGGGCCAGGGCAAATGCCATGGCGATGTAGCCGAGCTCCTCATCAGAGGGCTGGCTGCCAAAATGACGCTCGAGTACCTGCGAGGTGCCGGCCGCCATCGAATAGGCCAACGGAAACCTCGTCTTGATATCGGGCAGCATGGGGTTATCCATATGCATGTGATATTCAAGGCGATAACCCAGAGGGCCAATATGCCGAGCAAGGTTCATGCGAAGTTCAAGATCGCTGCTAAAGTCAAACCTAAACTCATCGTTGACCGCACATACCATCTCGGAAGCGATCTCCCACATCTCGTCCGAGATAACGGCCGAGCCCTTCTCGGGCACGCCCGTGCCCCTGCCGAGCAAATGGATTGCGATAAAGGCAACCTCTTCTCGGGGCATGCTCACGCCCAGGGCATCCTTGATGTTTGCGGCAATCTGGAAAGCCGCAGCGTATTCGTGCGTTCCCTCCAGCTTTAAAACGTCCGATTCTGCAGCCGGGACATAGCAGCCCTGCTCGATGCGGCCAAGAGCGATGTAAAGATGCATGATGAGATTGCGGGATGCCAGCGAGCTCACCGTGACGGGCGAGGCAGTCAGGGCATCGTCCACAAATGCGGCGATGGCCCGCAGGCGCTCGGCGAGCTCTGCATCGTCGGTATCGGGCAACACGGGCCTCACCAGTGAGGCCAGACACAGACGCCGTTGCGACTCCCCACCCGCAACGCGGATTCCGTAGCGAGGGCGCTTTTCGAGCGTCAAGTCAAATTGGGCGAGTTTCTGCTCTACCAGACGCATGTCATTGGACAGAGTTCGCGCCGAAACGTAGAGTAAATCCGCATACTCCTCAATCGTCACCCACTGGGACCGCATGAGAAGGTCGTTAAGAAGGAAGGACACACGGCCGTCGCGCGTATCAGGAATGCCCGGATGGGCCAGAGCCGCACCGTCTAGCAAGCGAGCAAGCTCATCTGCATGTGCAACATCGATACGATATTGCCCTTTGCTGCCAACGATGCGTGCAACCCCCGCAAGCTTGTCGTTTGCGCGATGGATATAGTTTCTCACGGCGCGCTCGCTTACCTCGAGACGCTTGGCAAGCACCGCGACAGCGACAGGCTGAGCGTCCTCGATCATATTTACAAGCTGCTTGACGCGAGCATCCATGTCCTCCTCCTTTCCCTGCGTCTAGTCTAACGCGGTAAAGAATGACACTCCACGTCGCGCTCGTTCCGCCAACGCGGAACAGGTTGCGGGGAGTCCAGCTAAACTTATAGGGAGCACGGAGAGAGGGCCCGAAAGCAATGCGTCGGTGTGAGATGCGCTTTCCGCAGTCATTGGGGACAGATTTAAATTAGTAGTCATTGAGGACGTTCTTGTTTGACTAGTCGTTTAAGAACGTCCCCAATGACTACCCACCCATCGGGGACTAGGCAAATAGCAAAAGCCCCGCAGTCGGAGCGGACTGCGGGGCTCATGAAGAGAGGCTAGTTTGTGGGCGCTTTGCCTGGCGCCCACGAGAGATGCAGCAGAGTAGAGACTACTCGTGGATGCGGGTACCGGAGAGGCCGGCCATGGTCTCGGCGGCCTTGTCCAGAGCGCCGATGATGCAGGTGCGGCCCTTGCGGGAACGGGCGAACTTGATGGCAGCGCGGACCTTGGGCTCCATGGAACCCTTGCCGAACTGACCCTCGTCGGCCAGGCGCTCGGCCTCGTCGGCGGTGAGCTCCTCGAGCTCCTCCTGGTTGGGCTTGCCAAAGTTGATGGCGACATGCTCAACGGCGGTCAGCAGGAACAGAACGTCGGCATCGCAGTCCTCGGCCAGCAGCTCGCCGCCCAGGTCCTTGTCGATGACGGCGGGAACGCCCTTGTAGCAGCCCTTGTTCTCGTAGTCGCGGACGACGGGGATGCCGCCGCCACCGCAGGCGATGACGATGAACTCGTTGTCGAGCAGGTTGAGGATGGAGTCAGCCTCGACGATCTTCTTGGGATCGGGGGAAGCGACGACGCGACGCCAGCCGCGGCCGGAATCCTCGACGAAGACCTTGGAGGGATCCTCGGCCATGAACTCCTTGGCCTGCTCCTCGGTATAGAAGGGGCCGATCGGCTTAGTCGGGTTCTTGAACGCGGGATCATCCGGGTCGCACTCGATCTGGGTGACGACGGTGGCGGCGTGCCAACGCTTATAGCGCTTGTGCATCTCGCGGCCGATGCCCTGCTGCAGGTGATAACCAATGTAGCCCTGGGACATGGCGCCGCACTCGGGCAGCGGCATCTCGGGGGTGCCGATGGCGTCGTGGGCGGCGGCGAAGGCGTTCTGGATCATGCCGACCTGCGGGCCGTTGCCGTGGGTGATGATGATCTCGTTACCCTGCTCGATCAGGCCGAGAAGAGCGTGGGCGGTGTTGCTCACGGCCTCGATCTGCTCAACGGGGTTGTTGCCGAGGGCGTTGCCGCCAAGGGCGACGACAATACGATCGGGCTTGCCAAGAGGCTTAGACATTGCTGGAATCCTTTCTGTAAAAGGCCTACAACCCATTAATAACCCGCGTCCGTGCAATACGCGAGTTTATTAAGGTTTATATTCTCTTTATCGCTCATTTTATTCATTTTGGAAATAGTTGAACGGTGAACGGTCGCTTTTACCCGCCCAGCGTAAAGAAGCCCAGCTCAAGCATATCTACGTCATTTACGTGCAACTTTATTTTAATAGAGCAGGGATTAGACCAGATTACGCAAACTATATCTTTGCTAAACACAAAACGGACAGCGCACTATCTTACTCGCACTATACGAGATTCTATGCACTTCTAAGACGAGTATGCACCCCGACAAAAACAAGGGGCATTTCATCCATCAATAAGAATAACGGTCGCTCTGCGTCATACCGCAAACGCGTGATGGCGGTGCGCAGGGTCGGCATATGGCTAAGAAAAATGAAATTAGATATTGTGCTAACGTTTGCAGCATGATACTTTAGCGAAGAACAGTACGGGCTGGGGCGACAGACACCTGTCGTGAAGTTTGGGTTCGGCGACCCCGTAGCTGTCTTCTCCTTTATCCGCCAGCGAACCCCTTGAGCGACGGATTGAGGAGGTCCTTACTATGACAAAAATGCTCAAGATCACGCTGAATGGCGAGACGTTTCTCGCCGATATGCTCTGGGACAAGGCTCCCGAAGCATGCAAGCTGTTCGAATCGTCCTGTCCGGTCGAGTCACGTATCTTTTCGGCTAAGATCTGCGATGCCGAGGTAACCTATCCCGTATCGGGTCCCATCGCCAATTACGAGCACATCGAGAACCCCGTCTTTCACGAGCCCGCCGGTGCGGTGAGCTGGTATGGCGGATGGTCGTCAATCTGCATCTTCTTTGACGTCTGTGAGCCCTTTGGCACCTGCAACATGTTCGCCCGCATCTGCGAAGCTGACCGCAAGCGCTTTGCCGCCGCCTGCCGCAATGTCTGGGACAACCAGGGCATGTACATTAAAAACGAAATCGTCGAGATCGAAGCGAAGGCCTAAAGATGATGGATATCAACACCCTGCTCACGCTCGACCTTGCCGAGTACACCACTGCACTTGAGGCCCTCGCCGATCAAATGATGCTCGAGGAGCCCCGCGACATCGACTACATGCGCCGCCGCAAGCTCGACACCGGCCGCGAGTTCGCAGTCTGGAACTTCACCGTCGGCTACTGTATGAACGCGGCCGACGCCCTCTCCCTCTTGCGTGCCCAGGCAACCGAAAATGTCAACGGCGACACCGCCGACCTAGCGACCCTCAACAACAGCGCCACGCGCCTGTGCGACTGGTTCTCGGGCGCCTTCGACGTCACCGGCAAAATGGATGACACCACGGCAATCCTCGCCCACAGCCGCGACCTCTACGCCCAAGTTGAGACTCACGAACAGTTCGCGGCCCTCACCCGCGCCACCGAGCGCTATCTGGTCCAGCTCCAATTTTGGGTCGACCGTCAGATTCCCTGGCCGGCTATTAGCGACCTCGTCCACGGCTACCGCCTACGCACAGAGAGCGGCGAGACAAGGTAAAACAGCCAGGTAGCACCAACATAGTCCCACCACGGGACCCAAAGTAGCAATCAGAGGGCCGGAGACCCACACAACAGCGTCCCCGGCCCTTCCCAAAGTGCCGCGCGTTTCGCGCCAAAGGCGCGAAACAGCAAAGGGATAAGGCACCGCAACAACCGCATCCCCCATCTATCCCCAAAGTAACGCGCCTTTCACGGCAAAGCCGCGAAACAGCGACAGGGACATAAGGCCCCCTCAGCCACGTCCTTCATCCGCCCCCACAATCCGAGGACGTAGTCGTAGCAGGATCTGAGGGCTGACCTTCGCGGACATTCCGCAGGACGAAAGAACCCCCGCCGCACGTAGTGCGCAGCGGGGGTTCTTTCATGTCCGAGGACGTCCGCGAAGGTCAGCCCTCAGATCCTGCGGTGGGAGACTTAGGCCTCGTTGTACACCGTCTTGAGCTTCAGCAGGTGAGCGTAGCGGTCCATGGCGGCCTGCTCGTTCTCCTTGAAGAGCTCCTCGGCGCGCTCGGGGAAGGAACGCGTCAGCGAAGCGTAACGGGCCTCGTTCATCAGGAACTCCTGATAACCGCCCGCGGGCTCCTTGGAATCGAGCGAGAACTTCTTGCCGGCAGCAGCCTCGGGGTTGAAGCGGAAGAGGTTCCAGTAACCGCACTCGA